>OLKV01000179.1_pt1 | contig 143886 bp, 141 predicted proteins | sample 1604391 | NCBI WGS metagenome assembly OLKV01 (sample SAMEA104055711, study PRJEB20765) | soil metagenome | isolation source: soil | reverse complement strand
CCGGCAATAAATGTTTCGCGTGGACTATCGTTCTTTAGTATAAAACGAAAAAGGGATGTCATCTTGAGCTTGTGGAAGGACGTGCGCAGAGGCCTTTGCCCGCATGCTTCGAGTGTCTCAGCATGATACCTTATATAATGTTCCACGTGGAACATCGTTCTTTAACATAAAACCAAAAAGGGGCGTCATCCTGAGCCTGTCGAAGGACGTGCGCAGAGGCCTTTACCCACATGCTTCGAATACCTCAGTATGACCCCTTATAGAATGTTCCACGTGGAACATTATTCTTTAACATAACTAAAACAAAAAACGAGTATCATCCTGAGCTTGTCGAAGAGCGTGCGCAGAGGCCTTTGCCCGCATGCTTCGAGTGTCTCAGCATGATACCCGGCATAAGAAATACATGTTCCACGTGGAACATAAGTTAAATAAAAGAAATACGTTTTAAGTATAAATACAGTGTTCCACGTGGAACATAACAGCGCTAGTAGCGCAAAATATAGACAGAAAAGATGTTTAAGAAATATGATGTAATAGTTGTAGGCGCCGGGCACGCAGGTTGCGAAGCTGCTGCTGCTGCCGCAAACCTCGGCTCGTCGGTGTTATTAGTAACCATGAATATGGGTGTAATAGCACAAATGAGTTGCAACCCTGCCATGGGTGGCGTTGCCAAAGGACAGATAGTGCGCGAAATTGATGCCATGGGTGGCTACTCTGGTATCATTACTGATAAAACTTCCCTTCAATTTAGGATGCTAAACCTATCAAAAGGTCCGGCGATGTGGAGCCCAAGGGCCCAAAGTGATCGTATGCGCTTTGCCGGGGAATGGCGTTTAGCCCTGGAGCGTATCCCCAATGTTGATTTTTGGCAGGACACCGTTACCTCATTATTGGTAAAAGGTAATGCTATCGGTGGAGTACGTACCTCGCTGGGCATAGAAATTGAATCAAAGTCGGTAGTATTAACCAATGGAACCTTCCTGAATGGATTGATCCACATAGGCGAAAAACGTTTCGGCGGTGGACGAACAGCAGAGAAAGCAGCTACCGGATTAACAGAACAACTGGTTGAATTAGGTTTTGAATCGGGCAGAATGAAGACCGGTACCCCACCCCGTGTGGACGGCCGAAGTCTTAACTATGCTTTAATGGAAGAACAATGGGGCGATGAAGAACGTGGAAGATTCTCTTATACCAACGTTGAACTGGCAAAAGAACAACGTTGCTGCTGGATAACCTATACTAATAAAAACGTTCACGAAACCTTGAAAGAGGGTTTTGAAAAGTCGCCAATGTTTACCGGACGTATAAAGGGATTAGGTCCGAGGTACTGTCCATCTATTGAAGACAAGATAAATCGCTTTGCCGAACGTGAGCGCCACCAGATATTTGTTGAGCCCGAAGGATGGAACACAGTAGAAATTTATGTAAATGGGTTCTCCACTTCGTTGCCAGAAGATATTCAATACAAAGCATTAATTCAAATTCCCGGTTTCGAGAAGGCTAAAATGTTCCGTCCGGGTTATGCCATTGAATACGATTACTTCCCGCCTACCCAGCTTGGCCTAACTTTAGAAACCAAACTGATCAACAACCTGTATTTTGCAGGGCAGATAAATGGCACAACCGGATACGAAGAAGCAGCATCGCAAGGCTTTATTGCCGGCATAAATGCGCATCAAAAAATAAATGATAAGCATGAGCTGGTGATGAAAAGATCAGAATCATACATCGGTGTTTTAATTGATGACCTGGTAACTAAAGGAACCGAAGAGCCTTACCGTATGTTTACCTCCCGTGCCGAACACCGTTTGCTATTGCGCCAGGATAATGCCGACATCAGGTTAAGCCCAATTGGTCATGAGTTAGGGTTGATAAATGATGAGCTATTGGAAAAAGTAAATCAAAAAGTAAAAAACTCTGATGATATTGTGGCTTATACAAAAAGCAAATCTATCGATCCATCGGCAGTAAATAGTTTACTTGATGAATTAGGAACAAGTGCTTTAAACCAAAACACTAAATTATTCAACCTGGTAAGCCGTCCGCAAGTTGGTATTAATGATTTAAGAAAAGCTGACGAAACCTTAAATAATTTATTAAACGCCTTCGATAAAGAAACCATCGAACAGGCCGAAATAAAAATTAAATACGAAAGCTATTTTGAAAAAGAAATGGATATTGTTGAGCGAATGAAAAAAATGGAAGACAAAGAAATAAATCCGGAGTTCAATTACAACCAGATGGTTTCACTTTCAAAAGAGGCCCGCGAAAAGTTGATGAAGATAAAACCACGAACTTTAGGACAAGCATCCAGAATTTCGGGCGTAACACCTTCTGATATTTCAGTTTTGATGGTTCACATCGCCAGATAACTTGTAACTAATTGATAATTAAAGTTTTATAAAATATTCTTTTAAATCAATTATTTTAAATTTTTAATATTACACCTTAGTAAAATATAAAAATCGTTTATAGCGTTTAAAAACAATGTTAAACAAAAGAGCCTCTTTTTTAGTAGTACTTTTTTCGCTTTTTAGCCTCACTTTATTAATTTTTGGTTGTGCAAACCGCCAATTACCCCAGGGAGGCCCACGGGATCACGATCCGCCAAAATTATTGAAGGCAACGCCGCCGAACATGACAAGAAATTTCAACGCCAAAGTTATCCGTTTGGATTTTGACGAATTTTTTAAACTACAAAGTCAGTTCACCGAAATTACCATGAGCCCTACTCCGGCAAAAAATCCGGATTATAAAATCCGTCAAAAAAGTTTGGTGATCACATTAAAAGACACGCTCGAAAAAAATACGACTTACGTAATAAATTTTGGTAAGGCCATCCAGGACGTAAACGAATCAAACGTTCTTAAAAATTTTACTTACGTTTTCTCTACCGGTATCCATATCGATTCGTTAAGTATCTCGGGAAAGGTGATTGACAATTTGACACAAGAACGGGTTAAGGATGCAACCGTAATGTTATTTACTTTAAAACAGGACTCATTGCTGTTCGGAAAAAAACGACCAACCATTTTTACAACAACAGATACCGCCGGCAATTTTTTTCTGAACAATCTTCATCCTGATGATTACAGAATTTATGCGCTTAAAGAAATATCGCCAAACAAAATATATGATAACGATAAAGAGCTCATCGCATTTAACAAAAAAGTAATCCATCTAACAACCGACACTGACAACATCCAATTAAGATTATTTAAACAAACCTCAGAAAAATTCAGACTCGTTGACAAACGTTTTGATCTTGATGGAAAAATATTTTTCAGCTTTAATAAACAGTTAGATAATCCTTCCATAAAAATTCTTTACCCAAAAGGATTCGACGAACAAAAAATAGTTGACATCAGCAAAACGCGGGACACTGCTACTATCCACATGCGCAATATGGATTTTGACTCGCTCAGTATTTCTATTTTAGAAAATGGCAAACCCTTGGATACTGTTTATTTGAAAAAAGGCCGGAAAGAATCTTTCACCCGGAATTTAACATTATCATACAACGTATCCGGAAACGGTACTTTAAAGCCAGGAAGTGAATTGACGATCAAAACCAATATCCCTACCGAAACTTTTGATCCATCATTAATATCCGTAAAAGAAGATTCAACCGAAGTAAGTAATTTCGACCTTAAAAAAGATTCGACTAACGTTAAACTATTTAAATTACAATACCGCTGGAAACAGGTAGACAATTATACGATCACTATTAATGAAGGTGCCTTCACAGATATTTATGGTGATAAAAATAAAAGGACAGTAAAAAAATTCACCGTTGATAAACCTGAAAATTATAGTTTATTAACTTTAAATGTAACCGTACCCGATACCGGAAAATCATACATCGTTGAATTACTTGATGCCCAGAAAACACTCTTGCGCAGCGACGTAATTCATAAAAATGCATCGTTGATATATAAAAATTATATAACCGGTAAATACCAGGTAAGAGTAACCTATGATGATAACGGAAATGGGAAATGGGATAGTGGCAATGTAAAGAAAAACGTACAACCCGAAAATATATGGGTTAACGATGCCATTATAACTTTACGCCCAAATTGGGATCAGGTAACGCCTATTGCCATACCGCGCGAACCATTTACTCCATAAACCAGCCGGAGTACATGATATAATTATTGGGCAAACGTTTAAGCAATTCCTTTTGCTCATCTGTTAATGGTTTTATTTTTTTTGCCGGGATACCTGCATAAAGGTATCCCGAATCGCAAATAGTTTTTTCTAACACAATTGCACCTGCAGCAATAATTACAAATTCTTCAACAATGGCGTGATCCATAACAATGGCGCCCATGCCAATCAATACGTTGTCTTTCAACGTGCAGCCGTGTACCAGCGCATTGTGCCCTATAGAAACGTTTTTACCAATATTGGTAGGCGCATACATATATGTGGCATGTATAACGGCTCCGTCCTGTATATTGGTGTTATCGCCTATTTTAATGTAGTGCACATCACCACGGATAACCGCATTAAACCAAACCGAACAATTATCGCCCAGGGTTACATCACCAACTATAGTTGCATTAGGTGCAATAAAACACTTTTTACCAAACGATGGACTTATATTTTTTACAGGTAGTATAACTGGCATGGGGTTAATTATTGAGTTGATGAATTAGTGTTTGTTTTGAAGGGATAACAAATTTTATTTATGTTTGATGTATTATATTATTGTTAAGCGGAAATAGCTCAGCTGGTAGAGCATCAGTTTCCCAAACTGAAGGCCGCGGGTTCGAATCCCGTTTTCCGCTCAGTTTTTTTTTATATGTCATTGCGAGCGTAGCGTGGCAATCGCATACTATACAGATCGAATAAGCATAGCTACGCGATTGCTTCGTACCTCGCAATGACGCCTTTATAATTTACTAAAACACCGTATCCTCAATAACCTCAGCATGATTAGGATAATCAGTAGTTGAATGTAATCCCCTACTCTCTTTCCTTAACATGGCCGATTTTATAATCAAAAACGAAACCTGTATCAAATTTCTCAATTCACAAAGTTTTACAGAGAGCTTTGTTTTCTTATAAAAATCTTCAGTTTCCTCATAAAGTAAACCTAAACGACGCATTGCTCTCTCTAAACGAAAATCAGAACGCACAATACCCACATAATCGTTCATCACTTTTTGCATTTCGCGAACGTTATGGGTTACCAGAATATCTTCGTTTGACAGTTGAACACCTTTTTCGTCCCAGTCAGGGATATTATCAGGTATTATTATACCTTCGAATTGCTCTATGGCATCTTCATAAATACGATGTGCAAACACCAACGCTTCAAGTAATGAATTGGAAGCCAACCTGTTAGCACCATGTAAACCTGTTGATGAACATTCTCCACAGGCATATAATCTTAATAATGAGGATCTTCCAACATGATCAACCATAACACCACCACACATATAATGACATGCCGGTGCTACCGGGATCATATCCTTAGTCATATCAATACCAATGGCTAAACATTTGGCATAAATATTAGGAAAATGAGCAAGGATATCTTTTTTACTGCGATGCCTAACATCCAGGTAAACAAAATCTTCCCCCGATTTTTTTATCTCGGCATCTATCGCTCTTGCTGTAATATCACGTGGCGCTAATGATTTACGCTCATCATATTCGTGCATAAACTCTTCACCATTGGTACGTTTTAATACGCCACCAAAACCACGTACTGCTTCCGATATTAAAAATGAAGGATATTCGCCCGGATTATATAATGCTGTTGGGTGAAACTGGATAAATTCCATATTCCTTACTTTTCCTTTAGCACGGTATACCATGGCCACACCATCACCGGTAGCAATAGTAGGATTTGTAGTTATAGAGTAAACATGCCCGGCACCACCTGACGCCATCACCGTAACTTTTGAAAGAATCTTTTCAACATTACGGGTTTCATTATTAAAAGCATAAATACCATAACACGTAATATCAGTAGTTGATTTACCAACCAAAACACCTAAATGATGCTGCGTTATTAAATCAACAGCAAAATAATGCGTTAATATTTCAATGTTAGGATTACTATGGATTTGTTCCAATAATGATCTTTCAATTTCAAAACCGGTAATATCTTTATAATGCAGTACACGGAATTCCGAATGTCCACCTTCTTTAGCCAGGTCGTAAAAGCCTTCGTTGGTTTTATCAAAGTTGGTTCCGTAATCAATAATCTCGCGAATGCGATCTGGTCCTTCTTCAACCACTGCTTCCACAACTTCCCTATCGCAAAGGCCATCACCCGAAATTAAAGTGTCTTCGATGTGTTTTTCAAAAGAATCTTCCTTTTTATCAACAACTACTGCAACACCTCCCTGGGCATACTTAGTGTTTGATTCGTCTTCGTTTGATTTGGTAACTATCAGAACTTTACCATGTTTAGCTGCCTTAAGGGCGAAACTTAATCCTGCAATGCCTGATCCTACTACCAGGAAATCCACAGTTCTGGTCATAAAATATATCTACTATGTGTAAAATTATTAACGGTGTTAATAAGCCGTCTAAAACGTGTTAACTTTGTGTAAGTAAAAACTTAAAAATAGGTAGCTTAGTTGATAACTCCACATTTTAGTGCTTTTCTTATTTAATTTTAACCGACTTTTGCGCCTATTATGTGCCAAAGCTAACATTTTAGAAAGCAATAAAGTATTAACATAAAAGTTTTTAAACTAATATTTGTTCTATATATAATTCTTAAAATGAGCATTATAAGTCATCAAAATGTAATGTAAAGTGTGGATAATTTGATAATAAAAATATTTAAGGCTCTTTTTAAAACTACTTTTAAACATAACTAACACACCAATAACAATAGTTTTATTTATATATAAAAAGTAATTGTTATTAATTGAATTGTTGAAATGGATACCTTCGAAGAAATAAACGTGAAAGGTTTTGCAGACGAATACATTGATCCGACGCTTGACCTGTTTGATGAAATTGAAAAATTAAAAAAGGAAAAAAATGCTGTTATCCTTGCCCATTATTACCAGGAACCCGATATACAGGATATTGCCGATTATATTGGCGATAGTTTGGGATTATCGCAACAAGCCGCAAAAACAGATGCCGATATTATCGTTTTTGCCGGTGTTCACTTTATGGCCGAAACAGCAAAAATATTATCACCATCAAAAAAAGTTTTATTGCCGGATATAAAGGCAGGATGCTCATTAGCTGATAGTTGTCCGCCGCATTTGTTTAAAAAGTTTAAAGAGCAATATCCTGATCATTTGGTAATAACTTACGTAAACTGCACCGCCGAACTAAAAGCCATGAGCGATATTGTTTGCACATCCAGCAATGCAATACAAATTGTGGAAAGCTTGCCAAAAGATCAGAAAATAATATTTGGGCCAGATAAAAATTTAGGAGCTTATGTGGCAAAGAAAACGGGAAGGGATTTGGTTTTATGGAACGGTGCCTGTATGGTACATGAAATATTTTCGAGAGAGAAAATAACCAAATTAAAAGAGCGGCATCCCGGGGCTAAATTGTTGGCGCATCCTGAATGTGAAGAGGTGATATTGCAAATGGCCGATTATATTGGTTCAACAACTGGAATTTTAAAATATGCCAGCCAGCACGAGGATAAAGAATTTATAGTAGCAACAGAGGCAGGAATTTTACATCAGATGCAAAAAGAGAATCCTGATAAAAAATTTTTCCCGGCTCCGCCGAATAACAATTGCGCTTGTAATGATTGCCCGCACATGAAACGGAATACACTGGAAAAACTTTATCTGTGTTTAAAAAATGAAATGCCTGAGATTAGTGTACCACAGCATATTATTGAAAAAGCGGTAAAACCGATTGAAAGGATGCTGGAGATTTCGGCTCGGTTGGGTTTATAAAATTATAACCCGCGTCATTGCGAGGTACGAAGCAATCGCATACTATACAGGGCGGATATGCAAAGTTCACGATTGCTTCGTACCTCGCAATGACATAAAGGAAAAAGGACCCTAAAAAGCTAAAATTTTCCCCGCCTCCGGCGGATATAGTGGTTCGGGTTGCGCGAATTTTATAACCCTAAAAATCGCCAAAAAATTTCCGGCTTCGCCGAAGATAATTGGGTACGTTGCGGATTTTTTTGATATTGTTAATAACAAAATAAGCTTTTGTACTTTTACAGGCTAAAAAATAGAATATGTTTGATAATAAAGATAGAACGAATATTGAAGAGTTGGGTGAATTTGGCCTGATCGATTATCTGACAAAAAATTTTAAAATAGCCCAACCCAGCACAATTAAGGGAGTTGGCGATGATGCCGCTGTGTTAAATTTTGAAGGAAAGAAAACGCTGGTTTCAACCGATTTACTTTTAGAAGGAATTCATTTCGACCTTGCATATACCCCACTTAAACATTTGGGTTACAAAGCAATACAGGTAAATTTGAGTGATATTTACGCCATGAACGGCACTGCCTCGCAGGTTACGGTTTCGATTGGCATCTCGAGCAAATTTCCGTTGGAAGCAGTTGAAGAATTATACGAAGGTATTTACCTGGCCTGCGATAAATACAACGTGGATCTGGTTGGCGGCGATACCTCATCATCAAAACAAGGGCTGGTGATTAGCGTAACCAGTATAGGCTATGCCGACGAAAATGATGTAGTTTACCGCAACGGCGCACAGGAAGGCGACTTGATTTGTGTATCCGGCGACTTAGGTGGTGCTTATACCGGTCTGCAATTATTGGAGCGAGAAAAATTGATCTACTTAGAAAATCCACAAATTCAGCCTGATCTGGAAGGCAAGGATTATATAGTTGAACGCCAGTTAAAACCGGAGGCCCGCAGGGATATTGTTGATCTGTTAAAAGAAATCAACGTAAAGCCAACGGCAATGATTGATATTTCGGACGGTTTGGCATCCGAAATTCTGCACATCTGCAAACAAAGCGACAAAGGCTGCAATTTATACGAAGACAAAATCCCGCTGGACCCCATGACATTTGAAACCGCCCGCGAGTTTAACCTCGATCCAACCATTTGCGCACTAAGCGGCGGTGAGGATTATGAATTATTGTTTACCGTTAAACAAGCCGACTACGACCAGATAAAGTTTAAAATGGACATCACCATTATAGGCTACATTACCGAGCCATCAGTCGGCTGTAACCTTATTACAAGGGGCGGTGTGGTACACCCACTCAAAGCCCAGGGATGGAACGCGTTTAAGAGCGGAGAGTAACGATATTTTATAGTCCCTGTTCTTGCGAGCTAGTTAGCCCCAGCGCACCATATCAAATGTGTCGATCTCTTATACCTTTATTCCTGGCTCTTTACCCGGTTCTTGGCTCTTAACCCCGGCCCCATTTATTTTAATAATACTTTTCCTAACTTTGCCTCATCCGGGATAAAAACCCGGCAATAGTATGATAAAAGAAATTGAGATCGTTTGTCCGCCAGGGCAGCAGGAAGATGAAGCAGCTTTAAAAAAGATTGCCGCTACATCGTTAAATATATCCGCACAAAAAATTTCGGCCTTAAAAACTCTTAAACGCTCAATTGATGCCCGCGGCCGCAAAGTGGTTTACCGCATGCAGGTACAGGTGTTTATAGATGAGGTTTTTGTGCCCGAAACTTTTACCGTTAACTATCCCGATGTAAAAACCGCCAAACCCGTAATTATAGTAGGTGCCGGCCCCGCCGGATTATTTGCCGCCCTGCAATGTATTGAGCAGGGGCTAAAGCCTATTATTCTGGAACGCGGCAAGGATGTAAAACAACGCCGCCGCGATTTAGCCAACATCAACAAACAAGGCCTGGTAAATCCCGAATCAAACTATTGCTTTGGCGAAGGCGGTGCTGGGACTTATTCTGACGGTAAATTATACACGCGCTCAACCAAACGCGGTGATGTAAACGCAGTACTGAAAACCTTTGTAGCCCATGGCGCAACGGCAGATATTTTGGTTGATGCCCGGCCACATATTGGCACCAATAAGTTGCCACAGATTATCACCTCTATAAAAGAAAGCATATTAAACGCAGGTGGCGAGGTGCTTTTTGATGCCAAAGTAACTGCCTTGTTGGTTGAGTTTGGTAAAATAAAGGGCGTCGAACTGGCATCGGGACAAAAGATAATGGCCGGCGCGGTGATACTGGCAACGGGGCACTCGGCAAGGGATATTTTTGAAATGCTGCATCATCAAAGTATTTTGATTGAGGCCAAGCCTTTTGCCTTAGGTGTGCGCATTGAGCATCCACAGGAAATTATTGACCAGGCCCAATATCATTGCGAGCTGCGCGATCCGGATCTGCCGCCATCCTATTATAATTTGGTGGAGCAGGTTGATAATCGCGGCGTATTTTCGTTTTGCATGTGCCCGGGCGGTATTATTGCACCTTGCGCTACCGAAGCAAATGAAATTGTGGTAAACGGCTGGAGCCCTTCAAAGCGAAACAATCCTTTTGCCAACTCGGGCACGGTGGTACAGATAAATATGGAAGATGTTGCGGGCGATGACAATGATCCATTAAGGATGCTTCGCTTTCAGCAGCAAATAGAAAAATTGGCTTTTAGCGCCGGAGGTGGCAGCCTGGTAGCACCCGGACAACGCATGGTTGACTTTGTGGAGAATCGTATCTCTGCTGATCTTCCGGCAAACTCCTATTTACCCGGTACAAAGAGCATTGCCCTAAAGGAAATTTTACCGGGCTGGATAAATGAGCGCTTGCGAAAAGCGTTGCCTGTTTTTGGTCGCAAAATGAAAGGCTATTATACTAACGAGGCCATTTTGGTTGGGGTTGAGTCGCGCACGTCATCACCCGTGAAGGTACCAAGGGATAAAGAAACGCTGCAGCATCCGCAGGTAAGTGGTTTATTTCCATGCGGTGAAGGTGCCGGTTATGCGGGTGGCATAATTTCTGCTGCTATTGACGGTATAAATTGCGCAGCTGCCGCCGCAAAAATGTTATAATTATGATGACGATATCCGAACAACTCCTTCACGATTTTGAAAACGTATTGAATGGTGATCCCTGGTATGGCTCCCCGGTTTATAAAATAATTGACCAGGTGGGCTTTGAAGCTGCTTACGAAAAACCGGCAGGTTCGGTACATAACATTGCGGGTATTGTGCTGCATATCCTCTCGTGGACAGAGGAGTGCTCGACCGTATGAACGGCCTAATTTCCCAACTACCATCAAGTGGCGACTGGCCCGATCCGGGCAAACCCGATGAACAAAAATGGCAGGATTATGTCAATGATTTGAAGCTGGTGACCGTAAATTTGCTGAATGTTATCCGCAATTTCCCCGAGGAACAATGGGAGGAAGCTGTTGCTGATGAGCGCAACCCAGAATTAGGAACAGGCGTAAGTTTTGAAGAGATGGTTAAAGGATTAATTCAGCACAACATTTACCATTCGGCACAAATTGCATTATTAACACGATTATTAACGTGATTTCACCGATTTGGAAATGATTACACCGATTAGCAGTGCAATCATCTTCAAAAAATCAGTGAAATCATAAAAGCAATCGGTTAAATCACACCAAAAATCGGTGTAATCATCTTCAAAAAATGAATAAAAAAACTTTGATATTAGGCGCAACAACCAACCCGGGGCGATATGCATATCTGGCAGCCAACAGGTTGGTAAATAGTGGCCACACCATAGTAAACGTTGGGCTTAAAACAGGCGAGGTAGCCGGGGTATCCATCGAAAAACCGGAAGCTATCCACAACGATATCGATACCATAACGCTTTACGTGGGCCCACAGCATCAGGAAGAATTGTATGATTATATTCTGCAAACAAATCCTAAGCGTATTATATTTAATCCCGGCACCGAAAATTCAACTTTAAAGAGAATGGCTACTGAGAAAGGTATTGAAACTGAATATGCTTGTACATTGGTTTTATTGTCGGTGGGACAATATTAATTGAGGGTTTGAAAGATTGGTTTTTAATCCTTTGCGTGGGGAGACGCAAAATATTGCGCCTCTACCGGTTTTTTAAACCATCGCAGGTTTCTTTTATGGAGACGCTTACCGGCTTAAATATTATACCTATTGTTTTTTTGATTTTTGTGTTATCATAATTACGGGTCATACTGGCGGATTGGGCCGATATTTTATCCAGCGCTGGATGGTTGCGCGTGATAGCCGCCCAAAAGGCCGCGCCGCGCCAAGCAAGGCTCATTACCCACGGTTTGGCAAATATAGTGGGCGGTTTAAGACTAAAGCCTGTGGCTATTTCGGCAACTACTTGCTTAAAGCGTTGGTTTTCGGCACTTATAATGTAGCGTTCGGCGCTTGTGCCGCTGTTCATCAGGCCGATCATACATTTAGCTACATCTTCCACATCAACAAAACCACAACTGCCCGCGGTATAAAATTTAAGGCCTTTGCGCACAATTTCAAACAATTGGCCGCTGCCCCCGGTACCTGCATTGGCGCCAATAATAATGGATGGATTAACCACAACGGCATCCAGCCCTTCGGCAATGCCGCGCCAAACTTCCATTTCGCTTTCCAGTTTTGATATGGCATAACCATCGGTTTCGGTAGCCTGATCAAGGTGATGATTTTCTGTTATCAAATCGCCCGGCTTGGCAATGCCTATTGCCGCAACAGAACTTACATGTACCAGCCTGATGTTTTGCAGTGTGCAATGGTTTACCAAATTGGCTGTCCCTGTAACATTGGCGTTGATCATTGCCTTTTTATCAGCCTGCTTTAAGGATACCCAGGCCGCGCAATGGTAAACCTGTTTAATGCCGGTGAGGGCATCCTCCAGCGCAAAAATATCCATTAAATCAGCAGTAACCCATTCAATTTGTGTTTGATAAGGGATTAGTATTGCCGGGATTACCGAATTTGTCCGCTTAATACAACGAATTTGCCCGCCTTGCTTTACAAGCTGCATGGCCAACTCTGAACCTAAAAAACCCGTTGCTCCGGTAACTAATATCATGATGTACAAATGTGCTTACAAATGTGCGGATGTGCAAATTTTGGATGTGCAGACGCGTGGATTTCAGATGTGTGGATGTGAAGGCATATACATACCTGGATTTTGAGTGTGCGGATGTTAGTATGTGTAAATTTTTGTGCTAACCCGAATTAAAAATTCTGCACATTTGCACATCTGCACAATTGCACATCAAAAATATGTCATTATCCGATTTCTTTACTCCTATTGATCTCAAAAAAATCGTTCCCAAAACAGGTTACTATACCAGCCACTTAGGCAGTAAGATTGAATACTTTGGGGTTGATTTTCCGAGCCTCGAAGAAAAAGTGGATATAGCCATTATTGGTGTGCAGGAAGATCGGAATGCCGCGGGCAATCCCGGTTGTGCGCTAGGGCCCGACTATGTGCGCGAAAAACTATACCTTTTAAACGAAGGTAATTACAATACAAAAATTATTGACCTTGGTAACATCCGCCAGGGGGCATCAGTAACAGATACTTATATCGCATTAAAAACCGTTGTAAGCGAGCTGATAAAAAAAGATATTATTCCCATAATAATTGGCGGCGGACAAGACCTTACTTATGCGCAATACATGGCCTACGAAGACCTTGAACAGAAGGTTGATTTGGTTATAGTTGATTCGCGATTTGACCTTGATGATGATACCGGCTCTGAAAATATTGAAACAACTTCGGTATCCTACCTGAATAAAATATTTTTACATGAGCCTAACTACCTTTTTAACTTCAGCAACCTGGGTTTTCAAACCTATTTTGCCAGTCAGGATAGTTTGCGGGTAATGAATAAACTTTATTTTGATGTACACCGCCTGGGCGAACTAACCGGTAACATTGCCAGTGCCGAACCCATTATCCGCAATGCCAGTATGATCAGTTTTGATATTGGTGCAGTTCGTTCATCAGATGCAGGTGGAAATGCCAATGCAAGCCCAAATGGCTTTTATGGCGAAGAGGCTTGCCAGATAGCCCGCTATGCCGGGTTTAATGATAAGCTAAGTTCAATTGGCTTTTACGAATTTAACCCTGCCTATGATAGCAACGGACAAACCGCTACGCTGCTGGCGCAAATGATCTGGTATTTTATTGATGGTGTTTATAACCGCAAGCGCGATTTTCCGCTTAATCCAAAATCACAATATCTTATTTATAAAACCAGCTTAAAGCACGATGAGCATGAGTTGGTTTTTGTAAAAAGCAAAAAATCAGACCGCTGGTGGATGCAGGTGCCATACCCTACGGCCGGTTCAAAAAACGAACGCTTTCATTTAGTGCCCTGCCAATATGACGATTACAAGACTGCTGTTTCGGGCGAAATGCCCGACCTTTGGTGGCGAACATATCAAAAATTGAATTAAAATATAATTCATTCACCGTTTGAGCGTTATCACAACTCATATTATTAAACAATAATGAAAAAACTATTTCTATATATAATAGCCCTTTTACCGTTAACTGCACTTGCACAACAACCCTTACCGTTTGAAATTAAAAGCAAGGTGGGCCATCTGAATGCCCCTGCAAGGGCGTACCTGGTTTATCAGGTAGGTTCAAACCGGGTTATTGATTCGGCACAAATTACCGATGGCAGTTTTGATTTTAAGGGAAGTATAATTTATCCAAGCGCCGCCCTTATGGTTATTGATCCGCATGGCGACGGGCTGGACAGGCTCGACAGCGCCACCGATAATTTAACTTTTTATATTGATCAGGGTACTTTTTCAATCAACGGTGCCGATTCATTAAAAACAGCAAAAATAACCGGCTCGCCCATCAATGATGATAACAAAAAACTAATGGCACAACTGCTGCCTATTAATGTGCAGGCTAAAGAACTGGAAGCCGAAAGAAGCACGGCGACACCCGCCCAGTTAAACTCAGCTGATTTTCAAAACACTATACACACCAAACAAAAACAATTGCAGGTACAACAGAATGCTGTGCTTAAAATATTTATATCAACAAACCCCGATAGTTACCTGAGTTTGCTTGCCCTGTATTCTGTAGGGGGCCCGTCGCCCAATCCAACAGAGCTCGACCCGCTTTACAATTCATTATCCGACAGGATAAAGAGCATGGAAACGGCAAAAAACTTTAAAAGATCCCTGGATGCATTAAGGAGCACCGCCGTTGGTGTTCAGGCGCCTGATTTTACGCAAGCCGATGTAAACGGTACGCCGGTTACTTTATCATCATTTAAAGGCAAGTATGTGTTAATTGATTTTTGGGCGTCATGGTGCAGACCCTGCCGTGAAGAAAACCCAAACGTGGTAAAAGCATATAATCGCTTTAAAGATAAAAACTTCACTATAATAGGCGTATCGCTTGATAAGGCCGAAGGAAAAGATAATTGGCTTGCCGCTATTAAAAATGATGGCTTAAGCTGGACAGAAGTATCGGATCTTAAATTCTGGAACAACCAGGTAGCGGGATTATATAGCGTGACTTCTATCCCGTCGAACTTTTTAATTGATCCCACCGGGAAGATCATTGCCAGGGATCTGCGCGGCAACGATCTCGAAAATAAACTACAGGAAATATTCGGCAATTAATCAAGGTAGATCGGCGCAATAGTTTTTAAATTACACAGAAAAACCTATTTTGCCATAAATAAAACAAGGATGAAGAAGATCGCATTAATTTTACTGGCAAGCTTACCCGCAATGGTTTTTGCACAGGATGGAAAATATATTATTGAGGGTAATTTGGCTGCAACTTATAATGCACCAGCCAAGGTGTACCTTCAATACCGTTTAAAAGATAAATCAGTAACCGATTCAACCGCTGTAAAAGGCGGTAAATTTCAGTTTGCGGGCACGGCAGGAGCTACTCCGCTTTATGCCTATATCAGTTTAAATAAAAAAGGTTCGGGCCCGCACAGCCGGGATAACAAACGATTTTTTTTAGAGCAAGGAACCATTACCGTAACCAGCACCGATTCTATAGGTAATTCAATTATTGCCGGCACTAAAACTAACGAAACCAGCAATCGCTACGATATAATATCGAAACCGGTAAATGATGCTTATGATGCGTTGGAGGCAAAGAAAAGCGCAGCAACTCCGGAGCAGCAACAATCCGCCAGTTTTGAACAGGAAAACAACAAAACCGAAAAAGCGCTGGAGTTACAGGAATCGATCTCAGACAAAAAATTTATACAGGACAATCCCGACTCATACTTTTGCCTTGAGGTACTGGAGAACTTTGCCTACAGTGCGGATTATGTTGATATTGAACCTTTATTTAATGGTTTATCAGTCAGCGTAAAAGCAACCGAAGACGGAAAGAAATTTGCCGAAAGATTACCCGTGTTAAAAGCTGTAGCATTAGGCGCAACTGCTCCCGAGTTTATCGAAGCTGATACCAGCGGTAAAATGGTAAGCTTATCGTCATTCAGAGGCAAATACGTGTTGATCGACTTTTGGGCATCATGGTGCGGCCCTTGCCGTCATGAAAACCCTAATGTGGTGAAGGCTTATAACCATTATAAAAATCAAAACTTTACCATCGTAGGCGTTTCTTTAGACAGGCCCGGTGCTAAAGATAAATGGTTAAATGCTATCCACAAAGATGGCTTAACCTGGACCCAACTATCTGATCTTAAATTCTGGAACAGTAAAACAGCCGCACTTTATGGTGTACACGGCATCCCACAAAACTTTTTGCTTGATCCGGACGGAAAGATCATCGCCAAAAATCTTCGCGGCAACGATCTTGAAGATAAATTACAAGGTGTTTTCGAGAAGATTTCGTCAGGTAAATAATGAAAAGGGCGTTTTTGGCAATTTTTTCTATCAAGAGAATATTGTGTAAATTTGATTAAAGCAATAGTGTATGTTAACAGACATCGAATTAAAAGAAAAGCTAATTGCCCAAATCAGCAATACCACTAACGGCGAGTTGCTGCATCAAATTTCAAGGGTAATTGATCTGGAAGTTCAAATAGATGAAGTATATAGGTTAAGTCCCGATGAGTTTAACGCAGTAAAAGAAGGCATAGATCAAATTAACAGCGGATTATTTTTATCAAATGACGAAGCGAATAAGCGAATTGATAAATGTCTCGGGAAATAAGAGGGTCAAACAGGGCAATTAATGAATGGCTTGAGATTTTAGAATATTGGATAAACAGGAATAAGTCAACTGTTTAAAGCAAAGATCGATCATCTGTTTAAAGCAAGTTTTGATCTGATTGCTAAATCGCCTGAAATTGGAAAACCGACCGATTTCCCTTTGGTGCGAATAAAAATTATCCGCGATTATTTGGTGTATTATCGCGTTACACCTGAATATATCGAAATCCTAGCGGTTTGGGATAGTCGGAGAAATCCACAAAAATTCAACTTATAACATAGCAATTCTTGCTATGTATTGTTCCAAAACCCTTCATCTTCGTCCTTTCAGCCTAAAACCGCGTTTTCACCATAAATTCATGTTTCTCCTTTCACCTCAAAAATGTACTTTTGCAAACTTTATAAATCAGTACAATGCTAAGAACACATACTTGCGGCGAATTAAATATCAGCCATTTAGGTAAAACGGTTACATTATGCGGCTGGGTGCAAAAATCACGTGACCTGGGCGGAACAACATTTATTGATGTTCGCGACCGTTATGGTTTAACCCAGCTGATTTTTAATACCGACTCGGACGCTACCCTGCGCGAAAAAAGCCGTGGCCTTGGTCGTGAGTTTGTGATAAAAGTAACGGGTACTGTAATTGAACGTACCAGCAAAAACCTGAAGCTTTCAACAGGTGAAATTGAAATTGAAGTAACAGAAATTGAAGTATTAAACCCATCCAAAATTCCTCCGTTTATGATTGAGGATGAAACAGATGGCGGTGAAGAGCTTCGCGCTAAATACCGTTACCTGGATTTGCGCCGTAATCCTATCCGCAACAACCTGATGCTTCGTCACAAAATGGCACAGGAAGTACGTAAATATTTAGACGGATTAAACTTCATCGAGGTAGAAACCCCGGTGCTTATTAAATCAACCCCTGAGGGTGCACGCGACTTTGTGGTTCCAAGCCGCATGAACCCAGGTGAGTTTTACGCTTTGCCGCAATCGCCGCAAACCTTTAAGCAATTGCTGATGGTGAGCGGGTTCGACCGTTATTTCCAGATCGTTAAATGTTTCAGGGATGAGGACTTACGTGCCGACCGTCAGCCGGAGTTTACGCAGATAGATTGCGAGCTTTCCTACATTGAGCAGGAAGACATCTTAAATATTTTTGAAGGCTTAACCCGTCATCTTTTCAAAACCATAAAAGGGGTTGATCTTCATAACTTTCCGCGCATGCAATATGCTGATGCTATGCGCCTGTATGGGTCTGATAAACCGGATATCCGTTTCGGAATGCAGTTTGTTGAGCTGAATGATATTGTGAAAGGAAAAGGATTCGGCATTTTTGACAGTGCAGAACTGGTAGTAGGTATCAACGTTAAAGGTTGTGCTGAATATACCCGCAAACAAATTGATGAGTTGACTGAATGGTTAAAACGCCCGCAAATTGGCGTTACCGGCATGATTTATTGCCGTTATAATACCGATGGCACGTTAAAATCATCGGTTGATAAGTTTTATAACGAAGACGAATTAACCAACTGGGCGGCTGCTTTTGAAGCTGAACCGGGCGACATCATGTTTGTTTTAGCCGGACAAACCGATAAAGTACGTAAGCAATTAAACGAGCTTCGCCTGGAAATGGGAACCCGTTTAGGCCTGCGCGATAAAAATACTTTTGCACCGCTTTGGGTACTCGATTTCCCGCTGTTAGAGTGGGACGAAGAATCCGGCCGTTACCATGCCATGCACCACCCGTTTACCTCACCAAAACCAGAGGATATTGCCTTGTTGGATACAGCGCCGGGTGAAGTTAGAGCCAACGCTTACGACTTAGTGCTCAACGGTTCGGAAATTGGTGGCGGATCTATCCGTATCCATGATCGCACATTACAGGCGTTAATGTTTAAGCATTTAGGCTTCTCGCCGGAAGAGGCACAAAAACAATTCGGCTTCCTGATGGATGCCTTTGAATATGGCGCACCACCGCATGGCGGTTTAGCATTAGGCTTTGACCGTTTGTGCTCAATCTTCGCCGGATTAGATTCTATCCGCGATGTAATAGCGTTCCCTAAAAACAATTCAGGCAGGGATGTAATGATTGATACCCCATCAACCATTGCCGAGACGCAGATGAATGAGTTAAAAATTAAAACGGTTTTATAACAAAATATCAATTAATAGGATGTCAACTGCAATAGTATCAGGCCAGTCAGAAAAGGATTTTCAGCTATTAGTTTCTATCGCCGAAAAAATGGGTTTATCTATTACCCTGATTTCTGATGATGATTTAGAAGCTTTGAATAAAGCTAAATCTCAAAAAGAAAATGAGGAAAGCGAAGTAGCCGAACTGGTATAAAACGTATAGCTTTTCCGTAACGATGGGTTTTAAACTGATCGTTACGGAAAAACACAAAAGGATGGTTTTTCAAAAAGCCATCCTTCTTTTTTATATATTAGGGGGATAAAACCTTGAGCATGAAAAAGATATACTTGCTATTACTTTGCACTGCTGCTTTGCCGGCCTTTTCCCAAACGGCATCTCTAAGAGCGCAAATCAGCAAAAAGGCCGATTCTATTCAAAACCAGGTAATAACCTGGCGCCGCGATTTTCATGAACACCCTGAACTGGGGAACCACGAGTTCCGCACGTCGGCTATTATCGCCAGGCACCTGCTATCACTGGGGATGGAGGTAAAAACAGGTATAGCTACTACCGGCGTGGTGGGTATATTAAAGGGCGGCAAACCCGGCCCGGTAATAGCACTGCGGTCAGAAATGGATGCCCTGCCGGTTACCGAGCATACCAACGTTCCGTTTGCATCAAAAGTAACAACTATGTACCACGGACAGGAGGTTGGTGTGATGCATGCCTGCGGCCATGATTCGCACATGGCCATGTTAATGGCAACAGCAGAAATACTAACCTCTATGAAAAGTGAATTGCATGGAACTGTGAAATTTATTTTTCAGCCCGCAGAAGAAGGTCTTGATCCCGGTGAAGTGGGCGGAGCCGAAGAAATGGTAAAAGAAGGTGTCTTAGAAAACCCTAAAGTAGATGCTATTTTCGGCATGCATATTTTTTCTTACCTGCCTGTGGGTACAATTAGTTATCGTCCGGGAGGGGCAATGGCCAGTGTAAACAGTGTGCAAATTGTAATTAAGGGTAAATCAACCCACGGTGCTGCGCCATGGGGCGGTATTGATCCTATTGTAATTTCGGCGCAGATCATCAACAGCCTGCAAACTATTGTGAGCCGCAATATCAACATCACCCAAAACCCGGCGGTAGTAACCATCGGCTCTATAAAGGCTGGTAACCGCTTTAATATTATCCCCGATTCGGCGGTGATGCTGGGCACCTTACGGGCCTTTACCAATGCCGATGAAAAACTACTGATTCAGCGCGTGAACGATATAGCCACCAAAACTGCCGAAGCTGAAGGCGCAGTTGCACATATTACTTATTCAACCCATTACCCGGTTACCTATAACGATCCGGCGTTGACTGCCAAAATGCTGCCATCTTTACAACAAACCGCTGGCATGGCCAATGTGAAACTTGCAGACCCGGTTACGGGCGCCGAAGATTTTAGCTTTTATGAACAAAAAGTGCCCGGTCTTTTCATATTTTTAGGCGGCCTGCCAAAAGGTGGCGACCCGCTAACTGCCCCGGTAAACCACTCGTCTGATTTTTATATCGATGAAAGTGCATTCCCACTGGGTGTTAAAGCCATGTGTAACTTAACTTTAGATTATATGGCGATGAATAGTAAATAACATATTACCTTTGTAAATGCCTTCTTATTAAACACTACAATAAGCGGGCGTATATTAAATACTGCCAAATAAAAGTTTGGCATTTCCATTGTTAATTCATTTTTAATGAAACAAAAATTTTATGATACTGCTGTGAAGCAGGAGCGGGCAGTTTTAGTTGGCGTTATAACCCAGGGCGAAACAGATGAGCAGGCTAAAGAATACTTAGAAGAACTTGAATTTTTGGTGGCCACGGCAGGTGCCGAAACGGTAAAAAACTTTACCCAAAAGCTGCAAAAACCGGATCGGTCTACCTTTGTAGGTTCGGGCAGATTGGAGGACATTAAAGCCTTTGTTACCGAAGAAGAGATAGACATGGTGGTTTTTGACGACGAACTTACCCCATCACAACTGCGCAATATTGAGAGAGAACTACAGGTAAAGATACTTGACCGCAATAACCTGATACTGGATATTTTTGCCGGGCGTGCGCAAACTGCACAGGCAAAAACACAGGTTGAACTGGCGCAGTTACAATATTTACTGCCCCGCCTAACCCGTTTGTGGACTCACCTTGAACGCCAAAAAGGTGGTATCGGGATGCGTGGTCCCGGTGAATCTCAGATTGAGACGGACAGGCGTTTGATATTAAACAAAATATCGTTGCTTAAGGAAAAATTAAAAGACATTGACAGGCAAAACGAAACGCAGCGTAAAAACAGGACTCAAATGGTACGTGTTGCGCTGGTTGGTTATACCAACGTGGGCAAATCAACTATTATGAATATGATCTCCAAATCGGAGGTTTTTGCTGAAAATAAATTGTTTGCTACGCTAGATACTACAGTAAGGAAAGTTGTGATTGAAAACTTGCCTTTTCTGCTGTCGGATACTGTAGGATTTATTCGCAAGCTGCCTCACCAATTGGTGGAGTGCTTTAAATCAACCCTTGATGAGGTTCGCGAGGCTGATGTGCTGGTACACGTAGTTGATATTTCGCATCATAACTTTGAGGACCAGATAAGAACAGTAGCCGAAACTTTAAAGGAAATTGGCGCCATTGATAAACGTGTAATTACCGTTTTTAACAAAATTGACGCCTTTAAACCAGAGCAGCATAGTATTGAAGAACAGGCCGAGCCACTTACCCTGCACGACTTTAAAAACAGCTGGATGGCTAAAAATAACAGCCCCGCTATATTTATATCGGCCACTAAAAAAGAAAATATCGACGAGTTCCGTGCCTTGCTTTATGAAGAAGTAAAGACCATACATACGGATAGATACCCATACGATCAGTTATTATATTGAGAGGTTTTTCTCTCTTCGCGTCATTGCGATGAGGAATGAAGACGCAATCCTCTATTTTACAGAGCGTTGATGCTGGTTCAACACCAATCTGTTCGCTCTGTACAATCGGGAATTGCTTCGTATATCAACGCAGAATCTCGCAATAACGCGCGCAATGTAGTAGGCGCAAAACAAAACATAGATTAATCAACCGGCGCAAATAGTGCAAACATGTTTTCTGCTTCGGGGAGCGTGTTTAATGGTACATAGTCACAAACCTCGGCGTATTCAGCCCACATTTTTAAGACTTCTGGATTGCTATGCGCCAGCTCAATAGCTGCTTCTGAAAGCCATTCAAAAACCTCAACAATGGTGCCATCCGGGTTTTCCATCATAATAACTTCGCGGTCGGTTACCAGTCCTTCTTTTCTGAGGCGTGGCAAATGTGTTTTGGCGAGTTGTTTCAATGCTTCGGCTTTGCCGGGTTTAGGTTTGTAAGCTGCTATAACAATGCGTCCCATGATGAGTGATTTTTATTGCAATTTACTTATTTTGAAGCATTTGTTATTAATATCCTGCGAGTTCTAACGATAAAAACGATGCGACATAGGCGCAAAACGTTGGTAAAATATTATTGAAAAACGTTATCATACCAGCGGTACGCCACGTGCCTGCGTATTGATTTCGTACCGCTGGCCAATGTCATTAAGTTAAGGGAGAACAGAAAATCATTTCCCCCAAAAAGTCTTTAGCCCCACCCAACCCTGCCCGGAAGGGAGGGCTTTAAAGAAGCGCGCAGCTAAAGTCTCCCCTACCAGGGGAGATTTAGAGGGGGCTTAATTACCTGGGATTGCTTAACTTAATGACATTGACCGCTGGCACGATATTTTGTTATTGGATTTTCTTTCTACCTACCTTTGACCCTTATGGGGTCGCCCTTTAGAAGGATACGCGGAAAGACCGTTGTCTGCTTTTGTTCACTTAAGCTTTTTGATAATATCCCTGCACCCCGCTTCAATCATATTAAATACGGGTTCAAACTGGCTGTCATCATAATAAGGATCGGGCACTATTTTATCGCCCAGTAGCATCTTTACCTTTTTCCGGTCTTCGTCATTCCGCGCTTTGGCAAGGATATCGCTGAGATTGCTTTTATCCATTACGAAGATGTGATCAAACTCGTCAAAATCACTGATCCTGAATAAGCGACAAACCTGCTGACTGATGTCTATTCCATGTTCGCGGGCGGTGCGTGTGGAGCGGCGGTCGGGTCCTTCCCCAACATGCCAGTTGCCTGTTCCGGCAGAATCTACATACCAGTTAAGTCCATTCTTTTTAGCCAGGTGTTCCATTATGCCATGCGCCAGCGGCGACCGGCATATATTGCCCAGGCAAACCATGAGGATTTTCATTGGGGGGGGTGATTGGGTGAGTAGTTTATCAGGTTGATTAAGTTTTAGTTGGATTAAATAGACACATTATCAATTTAATCCAACCATTTAACTTAATCAACTCACAAATTAACCGAATAACTCATTCAACACACCTGCAAGCCTAACGCCTGCTTTTAGCAGTTGCTGGTTTACAATATCAATATGACTGAAATTGTATTTATAGTTAAGGGTATCGCCGGGTTTAATTTCGGTGTATAATTTCTCGGCAATCTGGTTCGATTCAAATAACCACTCGCTAATGGGCTCTTTTTGCCATGCCTGGCGCTGTGCCCAGGTGCTGTGATTAATGTTTGTAGCGTACTCAGTGTAGCTTAATTGCTGAAAATCTATCAGCTGCGAATCCCATATAGAATGAAGATTCGTTGGCGTACTAAACCAGTTTACCTTAAAATCATTACCGCCCTTATCGTCAGCATGAGCAGTGTGCATAGGCTGGTGTACGTCCTCAATAATGTGGATGAGCATGCGCAGGTAAAGCAGTTTGTTTTCTTTACTCAGGTCTTTCTTTTTCAATTCGCTGATCAGGAATTGCAGTTTGGTATAAGCATCAACTTTGGTATCATGGTTTAAAAAATCAACCATTTCGGGGTAACTGTATGCTTTATCAAAATCGATATAATGCCATGACGATAAATAGTTATAGTTAGGGTCTGATTTGATAAAATCGGCCCAGTTGCTGGTCATCGCTATGGACTCATTGCCTAAAATAGCTTCAATAGCCTTGCGGGCCTTTGGGGTTAAATAAGTGTTTGCAATTTGCCCGCAAATGCGATGGCCCTGTGTTCCCCAGGCCATTGATTGTAAGGGAGCATAAATTACAGCAATGGCAATGAGCAGTTTTTTTAAAAAGTTTATTTTCATACTACAATGGTTTTGGATTACAGGAGTTTCTTTTTACTAAATGTGCATTTATAGGAATAACGTTTGTTGTGCTTGCAAATTGAACAAGGGAATCGGTTTTTTTAGTAATTGTAAAAAACTCTTCATAATCCCCGGAGCGGAAACAGCCTTTATCGTCCTTCAAGGTTTTATCGACATTGCAAAACTGACCTTTTAGGTGCAGGGTATCGTGCTTTTGCTCGTAGGTGCCCTTGCAATACTCCATCCAATGGCCCGAGCGCATGCAGCTATCGGCGCCGGTATTTACTTTGCTGAAAGAACTCATCGACATAAAAAAAGAATCGCAGCTAAAATTAAGACGGTATAATGAATAGCTAAGCAATAGCTTTTGTTTGGGCACCGAGTCTTGCTGCCACTCTCCCTGCAGGTAACTTTCGCCCGGCGTTTGCATGTTGGGATTCAGATGGCACGCACTTAAAGTCATTAGTATGACTAAGGGTAAAAGGTAAAAGGCAAAAGGCTTTTGCATACATTATATTTAAGTCCCTCTCCTTTGGAGAGGGATTTAGGGTGAGGCCAGAGGTTCTTATTTTAAACTTCCTATCATATCTTCGGGACGCACCCATTGGTCAAACTGCTCGTTTGTGAGCAGGTTAAGCCCCAAAGCTGCTTCCCGAAGCGAAAGGTTTTCTTTTAATGCCTTTTTGGCGATTTTTGCTGCATTTTCATAACCGATGTGTGGATTTAACGCCGTAACCAGCATCAACGAATTTTCGAGGTGTTTTTTTATGCCTGCGTAGTTTGGTTCAATACCCACCGCGCAATGATCATTAAACGAAACACACGCATCGCCAATTAACCTTGCCGATTGTAAAAAATTAGCTGCCATAACGGGTTTAAATACATTCAGCTCGTAATGGCCGTTTGAGCCGGCAATTGAAATGGTAACGTCATTACCCATTACCTGCGCAGCTACCATGGTAACGGCCTCGTTTTGGGTTGGGTTTACTTTTCCCGGCATAATTGATGATCCCGGTTCGTTATCAGGAATATGAATTTCACCAATGCCCGAGCGCGGGCCCGAAGCCAGCATACGGATATCATTGGCAATCTTCATTAATGAAACAGCAATTTGTTTTAAGGCACCATGGCTCTCCACAATAGCATCGTGTGCAGCCAGGGCTTCAAACTTATTTTCAGCAGTGCGGAATGGCAGGTTAGTGAATGTGGCAATATATTCGGCCACTTTAACATCATACCCTTTTGGGGTGTTAATACCTGTACCCACCGCTGTACCGCCAAGGGCCAGCTCAGAAAGATGATCAAGCGTATTGCGTAATGCTTTTAAGCCATGATCCAATTGTGATACATAGCCCGAAAATTCTTGACCAAGGGTAAGTGGGGTAGCATCCATTAAATGGGTACGGCCAATTTTAACAACACTTTTAAAGGCTTCGGATTTTGCTTTCAGCGTATCGCGTAATTTTTCGATACCTGGTACAGTTACATCCATCACCATTTTATAGGCGGCAATGTGCATAGCTGTTGGATAGGTATCGTTTGATGATTGTGATTTATTTACATCATCATTTGGGTGGATAAAGGTTTTACCTTCGCCCAGTTTATTGCCCGCTAATACGTGGGCACGGTTGGCAATAACCTCGTTCACATTCATGTTTGATTGTGTGCCCGAGCCTGTTTGCCAGATCACCAGCGGAAACTCGCCGGCTAATGTGCCTGTAAGAATTTCGTCGCAAACCTGTGCAATTTGATCACGTTTTTCGGCTGGTAAAACACCACAATCGGTATTGGTGTATGCGGCAGCTTTTTTAAGATAAGCAAAAGCAGCAATAATTTCCTTCGGCATTGACGCCTCCGGTCCTATTTTAAAGTTATTGCGTGATCGTTCTGTTTGTGCTCCCCAGTATTTATCGGCAGGTACCTGTACCTCGCCCATGGTATCGTGTTCAGTTCTGAAACTCATGGATATTGTTATTTTTTGCAGGGCAAAGTTATGGTTTTAAATGATGTAAGCTAACCGGAACGGGTAAACTTTTTGGTGCAAATTGCAGGTCGGACTCCTTGATTGTTCCAAACGTTGAATGTCATGCTGAATTTATTTCAGCATCCCACTTGCAAAGTGTACACCAAGCAAGCCGCATGTCCATAGAGGTGCCGAAACAAGTTCGGCATGACCTTAATATTTATTGTTTCGAACATCAAAACTTCCGCTCCGTTGTTCTTATCCAGAGGTCCAATGCTTTTAGCTGGGCGTCATTGTCTTTAAACCATTGTAAGTTATCGTCGGGATATGCACTAATGCTTATGAAGCGGGCGAAGGCTGGCACGTCTCCCGCGGCGGCAAGATTTTTAAAGTAACCGGCATAAAAACTTTTGTAAAAAGTATCTTCCTTTTTGCTGCCAAAGCTTTCAGAGATATCAAATAAGCTTTTTATTTGCAATGAAAGGGAATCTACAGGACTAAGATTCTTCTTATCTGAAGTAGCCGCTAAAATAGTCATCGGCATCAAAAAATTAGCACCTGCTGTATCCTTGGGATTAACGCTTAAAGTAACGCTTGTTTCACCCGTTTTCTTGATGCCATAATTGATGATCTTTTTAACATAATGATATGCTTCAGCAGAACGCTGGGTTTGTGGTTCTAAAAGTAAAAAGCTGCACCATCCCAAAAGAGATTCGCCGCGTTTACCTTGGGCGTATGTTGCCAGCGCGTAAATTCGCTGACTGCTGGCGTGTTTAGGATCAAGCTTAATAGCATCAATGGCACAAGCTTCGGCTTCGGCGTTCTTGCCCTGCCTGAAGTAAGCAATAGCGAGGTTAAAATGCAGCCGCTGATAGTCTGGGTCGGCTTTGATCCCCTGCAAATAATATTCAATGGCCTTGTCGCCATTCTTTTCGTCATCGTATATACTGCCCAGCATGTCAAACGCACCCGCTGAGTTTGGATTGAGTTTAACCACTTTTTCGAGATACGGAATGGCATCCTTTTCGTGGTCCGACGAAAATAAAGTATAGGCCAATTCATAATCGGCCCTTTGATTGTTGGAATCCAGTTTTAGTACTTCACTATATTTGGCAATCGCTTCGACGTATTTGCCCGAATCGTTCAAGGCAACACCACGATCAATGAGCTGAGTAATATATTCTTTATTTTGAGCAAAAACGCAGGTGGAAAACGCTAAAAGCGCTATGACAAGCAGTATTTTAAATAAGTTGTTCATGGTTAAATTACTTACCATAAATTTATTAAAAATAATTTAAAAGCTTTTGGTGGGAGGATTAATCTTTATCAGAACGCCATTGCAATGACGCTTTAAGAGAGGAAAGCTATCAACTATTTATTTACCCAACCCGTCCGGTGCAAAATCAAGTGAGATAGAATTCATGCAAAATCGTTTATAGGTTGGCGGTGGTCCGTCATCAAAAATATGGCCTAAGTGCGAACCGCAGCGCGCGCAAATAACCTCGGTACGCTCCATGCCAAGCGAATTATCGGAACGGTAGATGACACTGTTTTTGCGCACGGACTCAAAAAAGCTCGGCCATCCGCACGAGCTTGCAAACTTTGCATCCGAGCGGAACAACATATTTCCGCAAACGGCACAATAATAGGTCCCCTTGGCGCTGCTGTTCCAGTATTGGCCGGTAAACGGGCGTTCGGTGGCTTGCTCCCTTGCAGTTGCATAAAGAGCTGGCGACAAAATCTTTTTCCACTCGGCGTTACTCACGTTTAATTTGTGGGTATCAGTGGTGGAGTAATATGGATTATTTTCGTGCCCCTTTTCGGTTTTAAGCTGCTGCGCATAAACGGTGGAAAATGACATGATGAACAGGGCGGATACAATAAGTAGGTTTTTCATTTTTAATTGCTTGCTGATTCTTTTTTAAGCTTGTCTTTAAATACTTGTTTAAACTTCGCAAGCTCGGGTTGTATTACATATTTGCAATAGGGCTGGCTCGAGTTTAAGTTATAATAGTTTTGGTGATAACCCTCGGCCTTGTAAAATACGGTGTATGGAACCACCTGTGTAACTATTTTATTGGGATAAACCTTCTCCTGGTTCAGCTTATTGATATAATATTCTGCTTTCTCTTTTTGCGACGCATTATGATAAAAAATAGCCGACCGGTATTGCGTACCAACATCATTACCCTGGCGGTTAAGCTGTGTAGGGTCATGCGCTACAAAAAAGGCTTCGAGCAATTCATCGTAGGTAATCACCGTGGGATCATAAATGATATTACAAGTTTCGGCGTGTCCGGTTGTTCCGGTACAAACCTGCTCATAAGTTGGATGCTCCACATGTCCGCCGCTAAAGCCTGAAATCACTTTTTTTACTCCGTTTAATTGCTGAAACTTTGCTTCGGCACACCAAAAACAACCGGTGGCAAAGGTGGCCGTATCTAAATTTTTAACTTTTAATGCTGTATTTAAATTAATGCTGTGATTAGGCGATACTGCAAATGCCGAAAAACAGGCTGTTATTAGTAAAATGAACTGGCAAACTATTTTTTTCATGTACTGATTTTTGCGAATGTATATATAAAACTACTAACGTATTATAAGGCCCTGCAAGTTGTCCGCTGTAATAAAGTGATAACAGGGTGACAAATTGTGTTTGACTTTATCTTCTTCGTCGGGAAATGGGGGTAACCCTTACAAGTCTTTTATAAAATATCTTTAGCACGCCCAATAAAACTAAACATTTATAGCTGCAATTAAGATTGATGGCTTGTTGAACGATATCTCCGTCACGTCATTGAGGAACGACGCAATCTCTACACAGGACAATCAACGGACCAGCGCATCCCAACTATGCAAATTCAACACCTTTCTAATTGCCCTGTAAATCGGGATTGCTTCATACCTTACGGCAATGACGCTCTGAGAGGAGGAACTATTAACGAAAAAGATGCTCATAATACTTTGCTATGAACAAAAAAAAGCCACCCAAAGGCAGCTTTTCTATACATAGGTAGATCAAAAATTCTTATTTCCCTCTTACGTTATAAAAATTATAATCCGTCATTGGGGCATCGGTAAAGCCGAGGTTGCGGCCCATGGTGATGATTTGTCCGCGGTGGTAGGTGGTATGATTAATGGCCTGCATAATGTATTCAAAATTCTGGAAGTCGCACTTAAACCAGGGGTTTACTACAAGCGTGTTTTCAACCAGACCATTTTCGGTCATCGAATTAATAAAATCAGCGAATTCGTCTGATTGTTCTACAAATCCGGTAAAGGCATCTTCCAGGCTTCCGGTAAACTCTTCAAAGGACTCCTCTTCGCTTCCTTTTATAACTGACAACCAATAACGCTGTGTATTCCAGATATGAACAATGGTTGATTTTATTGTATTAAAGCTCGACGGAACTTCCTGTTCCAAAGTGGCTGCAGGCTTGGTGCGGAGCCAGTTTACAAGGGTTGCATTTGCCCACAGATTATAGTCGGCGTAGTTTTTTAACAAATAAACAATTGGCGATACAGCTGTTTCTGTTGTTGATTCTTGTTGTTTCATAATGCGTTTGTTTTTCTTTTAAACAAAGAAACCACACGCTACTGACAACCCTATGTCAACAGGATAAAAAGAAAATGCAGATTGTTTTAAAACGATAAGATTTGGGTGGAAGCCACCCAATAACCGCCATGCAATTGCTTCGTACCTCGCCCGGCAATAACAAGGTTTTTTAAACAACATCGAAATACGCGGATATCTGCTGCCTAAAAAGTGTTGCGCGGTTGTATGTTATCAACAATGCTGTCAACGGTTTCTGTAGTATACTTTTTAGCCTTATCAAACCAGTCGGGTGCGTTTTCGGCAATATCATCTAAAATAGAGCGGCCATCAGGGCCTTTTTTGGTGATATAATTAATGCCGTAACCAACCGCTGCGCCTACAATAATGAATTTTAGTAATCCCATGATCTTAAAGTTTTTTAGTTAAACATCTCTTATTTAAAAATGTTCATTAAATGCATTGATTTTATCCATTCCTACATCAAGCTAAATTATCAACATAAAAAGGCAGCATTAAAACGCGACATTTTTGAATACACGTATTTTTATACAACTTATTGAACGCTACCTACGTTTAAATGGGATAACAAGCGGGTAGGGCAAATTGGGTACTTAGCTGATGTTTAAAATTACAAATTGCCCGTCTTGTTTCCTTAAAGTAAAATAATGTATATTTAGCACATCAGATGATAAGATGGACCAAAACACAATTCAGCGTAATTCTTTAGCCGACGAGGTTGCTTCTAAACTTCAGGAAAAAATTTTAAAAGGAACTTATAAAATAAACGAAAAATTACCTGTTGAAGCCGAGCTGATGAAAAGCTACGGTGTGGGGCGGTCGACCATTAGAGAGGCGGTTAAGATTTTAGTGAATTCTGGCTTTCTGCGCGTGCAACAAGGCATAGGAACTTTTGTTGATGATACATCGGGAATAAATGAACCGCTTGGTCAGCGCCTAAAAAGAGCATCTGCAAAAAACATAGATGAGGTTAGGAAGGTTTTAGAGCTAAAAATAGCCGAAAAAGCCGCCATGAACCGCACCGGCAACGATATTTCTAAACTTGAGCACTTTTTAAGCAAGCGTTCAAAGGCTGCCGACGATAATTTACTGGGAGAGTGTATTGAGGCCCATGTAAGCTTTTATATCGTATTGGCCGAAGCTTCGGACAATGATATCCTATCAGATATGTATAAATTATTTGCCATGGAGTTAAAAAACGAACTTATCAGCGATCACCCGGATACATCTTTCTTCAAAGACGATCAGGGTTATTATAAAAATCTGCTCGACGGGGTACTGCGCCAGGACCCACAGAAAGCCGGGTACTGGAGCGCCAAAATTATCAACCAAAATTTATAGCACCTATTCAACATCAGATCATGTGATGATATGGCGGTGTCCTTCAGGTATTGTGCTTGTTGATGGAGAATAATTGAGGCTGAAATATTTTTTCAGCGTTGTTAAAAGAATTTCCGGCTCATAAATATTAAATCTGTCGGCCATGAGGAAAGAAAATTGTGATAAGGCTTTCCTGAGTCTTTTTACGTTTAAGTTGTTAAAATGGTTACACTTGCTCATCAAAAGTCCTTACCGCTTCATTTCTTCAGCAGCAGAATACCCGGAAGTATCCGGCAAAACAATAAAAAATCTAACTAAAACATGGAGATCTGCCGGGATTTTAAAACCTCGTTATTGCTCTTGCTTTCTATGGTAACAGGCAAGCCTATTTGATAAACCGCTGTTTCCTGATCGCGGGAGGCTACGGTAACAAATGTTTCGCCGGCCTGGGCTAAAAACAGCTCATGAACCAATTTTGGATCATTGTTGTTTTTTGAGAGGTGAGCCAGCAATAAATGCGTTAAATGAGGCGCTTTATGGGTTACAAAAAGCTCAAGGGCTTGTTTGTTTGATAAGTGGCCATGCCCGCTGCGGATGCGCTGCTTTAAATGATATGGATAGTTGCCATTATCAAGCATTTCATCATCGTAATTTGCTTCCAGAAACACCGCGTGGCATTGATTAAAATGCTCCTCAACATTTTGGCAGGCTATGCCAATATCAGTAAATACACCAATATTAACATCGTTGCAGCTAATCACAAAACTATGCGGATTGCTGGCATCATGCTGTTTGGGGAATGCCTTAATGTAAAGCTTACCGATATTTATGGTTTCAAATGCCGCAAACGAAAACACCTGGCTGATATCGATATCTAATCCGCCATTAATTAGCGTTGGCCGGGTAATATAAACGGGAAGCTGATATTTTTTAGCCAGCACCGGGATGCCTTTAATATGATCGGAATGCTCATGTGATACAAAAATGGCCTTCACTTTACGGATAGAGAGACCAAGTCGCAACATCCGTTTTTCAGTTTCGCGGCACGAAATGCCTGCATCAACCAACACGGCCTCGTGCTCGTTGCCAATGTAATAGCAATTGCCGTTACTTCCTGAATTTAGTGAGGCGATGAAAAGAGACATTTATGCAAATAAACCGCATTTTGACGAAAGATTGAAGAATAATTTCGGATTTCGGATGTGCGATTTCGGAATGTACCTATTTGTGATTGTCTTGATTTTTTTTTTGTTTGAAAAGGTGCAGACGATCTTACCAGGTCCCTAATTCAATAAATCCGAAATCGAACATCCGAAATCCGAAATTAAAAATAAACTATCTTAGCGCATGGATTCACCGATAAATTTACCTGTACTTGAAGCCGAAGAATTGCGTGTGCTTGGTTCATTAATGGAAAAAAGCAAAACCACGCCCGATTATTATCCGATGACCATTAACGGACTTACGGCGGCATGTAATCAAAAAACATCGCGCAAGCCGGTAGTGCAATATGACGAGGACACGGTTGCACAGGCTTTAAATACTTTAAAAAAACGCGGACTAATATCAACAGCTACGGGTGGTTCAATTCGCAGTATAAAATACAAGCACAATTTTGCTATTGTGTACCCAGTATTACCATCGGAGGTTGCTATAATTTGTTTGCTGATGTTGCGTGGTCCGCAAACGCCTGGCGAACTGAACACCAACGCCGGCAGATTGCATGAGTTTGAATCGCTTGAGGAGGTACAGGAAGTATTAGAAAGATTAAGCAGCCCCGAATTGCCCTTGTTGATGCAGTTGCCCCGCAGGCCTGGGCAAAAAGAAGTGAGATATGCCCATTTATTGAGCGGAACACCCGACCTGAGCGATGATGATTTTGAAGAGGAACACCACGCCAAACCCTCGGGAGTGCTGGAAGCGCGCGTTGCCAAACTCGAAAACGACCTTGCCGAACTGAAAGAAGCTTTTGATAAGCTGATGAAAGAATTAAGTTGAGGTTAGAAGTAAGAATCAAGATACAAGAGTCAGGAGCAAAGATATGAGAGAGTCAAAATGAAGCTCCTCTTGGTTCTTGAATCTCGGTTCTTGATTCCCCCCCTCACAACTATAGGTTAAAGAAACTTAATGGGATATATTTTGTTTAAGTAATAAACAAATATATCCGTGGGGCATTACGTACAAAACAATGTTGTAGTAGCCCTCACATCATTAAAAACAAAACCTATGAAAAAGTTAAGTTATGTGTTTCTTACTGCAGCGGCTGCATTTGTAATGAGCAGTTGTAACAACACCCCTAAAGACGCCAAACAAAGCGCCGATAGTTTAAACAAAACCAAGGATACCACCAGCAACGTAGCTGCCACCGGCGGCATTGCCGTTACCAGCGATGATGCCAAATTTGCAACTAATGCAGCGGATGGCGGCATGGCCGAGGTGGCTTTAGCTAAACTGGCGCTTCAAAAAACCACCAACCCGCAGATCAATGATTTTGCCAATATGATGGTTAAAGATCACAGCGCGGCTAACGATGCCCTGACGGCTATCGCCAAAAACAAAAGCATTACGCTGCCAACAGCTGTATCGGCAGATGATCAAAAGGCGATGGATGATTTGTCGAAAAAATCAGGTAAGGATTTTGATAAGGCGTATGTTGATGCTATGATTGACGGGCATAAAAAAGCATTATCCTTATTTGAAGATGCTGCAAAGAATTGTAAAGATGCCGATCTGAAGGCTTTTGCAGCAAATACAGCACCTACCGTGCAAATGCATTTGGATGCTATAGATAAGATTAAGGACAATATGAAATAAGCGTTTTTTGCTCCTATGCACTAAATACCCCCTTCAGACTTCCGAAGTTTTGTAAACTTCGGAAGTCTTTTCGATCGTCTTAAATTCCCTTTTTTGCTTTTTTTAATGTAAATCGATCTTTTTCTCTTCAATAAAGGCCTGTTAACCCCTTTTTCACCATGTACCAACTTGTATCATCTTGTATTGTTTTGTACAAGCGAATGATCAACTAAAGTTTTAATTTTAATCATTCATTAATCAGACAGTTAATATTTGGTGGGGACACGAGGTAAGCAGGGGCACAAATCTAATACTGAGTGTTTATTGTTTTAACTCACCAGGCAGGGTTTTTTGAGAAGAAAAGCCCTGTTTTTTTGTGCCTATATCAGCCAATCAAGCCATAGATTCCCTTATATTGCATTATAAACGCTTTTTAAGATGAAAACCCTTAGTGACCTGCTTTTACTGGGCGACCCACGATTATATGAAACCTGCAAACCAGTATTAAAAGAAGAATTGCCTTTGGTTAACGGCTGGGTTGCCGACCTTAACAATGTGATGAAGGAAATAAGGGCGAAGTATAACTTTGGCCGCGCCATTGCAGCGCCGCAACTGGGGATAATGAAACGGCTTATTTATATGAACATTGATAACCCGGTGGTATTTATTAATCCCGAACTCATACAGGCCAGTAAGGATATGTTTGAGCTTTGGGATGATTGTATGAGTTTTCCTAACTTACTGGTAAAGGTTGAAAGACATCAAGCCATAACCATAAAATACCTGGATGAAAATTGGGAATCACAGATCTGGCAAATGGAAGGCGGCTTATCCGAACTTTTACAGCATGAATACGATCATTTAAATGGGGTTTTGTGTACCATGCGGGCCGTCAACGAAAAATCATTCAAATGGAGACCCTGATGATTTTAACGTAATCATTATTTTACAACATTGACTTTCGCAAAAACCGTATTACGCATATTTATTTTCCTGTCAAATTTTGTGGCTGCTGCACAAATAGTTCGTGCAACAACCACTTTAGGCTTTAGCCAAAATTATCTCCACGCTTTATATTGATTTATCAACCCATTGGTTGATGAATCATGTGAGCTAACGTTGTTATCGTCTCTTAATTCAGGTAAAATTTTACCGGCAAGTTGTTTGCCAAGCTCAACACCCCATTGGTCAAAGCTGTATATGTTCCAGATAATGCCCTGCACAAATATTTTATGCTCATACATGGCTATCAGCGACCCTAAACTGCGCGGTGTTATTTCTTTTAACAGGATAGAGTTGGTTGGCCTGTTACCTTCAAACTCTTTAAAAGGAGCAATTTTTTCAATCTCCTCGTTGGTTTTGTTGGCTTTTTTTAGTTCATCAACTACAACCTCTTTTGTTTTGCCATTCATCAAGGCCTCGGTTTGTGCAAAAAAGTTTGATAACAACATTTGATGATGCTCGCCCAGTGGGTTATGACTTATTGCCGGAGCAATAAAATCACACGGAATCAATTTTGTTCCCTGGTGTATTAACTGATAAAAAGCATGCTGTCCGTTAGTACCCGGCTCGCCCCAAATAATCGGGCCGGTAGAGTAATCAACTGGGTTCCCATTGCGGTCAACGTGTTTGCCATTGCTTTCCATATCGCCCTGCTGAAAATAAGCTGCAAAACGATGCATGTATTGGTCGTATGGTAAAATGGCGTTAGTTTCTGATTCAAAGAAATTGTTGTACCAAATACCAACCAAAGCCAATGCTACCGGTAGGTTTTGATCCAGTTCAGTAGTTTTAAAGTGGTTGTCCATGGCATGTGCTCCGGCCAAAAGCTCAGTAAAGTTTTCGTAGCCCACACTTAATGCAATAGATAACCCGATAGCACTCCATAATGAGTAGCGACCGCCTACCCAATCCCAAAACTCAAACATATTTTTGGTATCAATGCCAAATTTGGCTACCCCTTCGGTATTGGTTGATAGGGCTGCAAAGTGTTTGGCCACATCGCCGTCTTTTCCGCCACCTGCAATAAACCAGTCGCGTGCGCTATGGGCGTTGCCCATGGTTTCCTGGGTAGTAAACGTTTTTGAGGCGATCAGGAAAAGCGTAGTTTCGGGATTTAAGCCTTTTAATGCTTCAACAATGTGCGTACCATCAACATTAGATACAAAGTGCATATTTAGATGATTCTTATATGCCTTTAAAGCTTCTGTCACCATTACCGGCCCAAGGTCTGATCCGCCTATACCGATATTAACCACATCAGTTATCGGCTTACCTGTATAACCTTTCCAGCTTCCTGAAATAATGGCATTGCTAAATTCCTTCATTTGCTCCAGTACCCGGTTTACATCAGGCATTACATCTTTCCCATCTACATAAATAGGGGTGTTGCTGCGGTTACGCAAAGCAATATGTAATACCGGGCGATCTTCGGTAGTGTTTATTTTTTCGCCGCTAAACATGGCCTCTATTGCCTTATTTACTGAACACTCTTTTGCCAGCTGGATCAACAAGGCTACAGTTTGTTCGTCAATGCGATTTTTTGAATAATCAAGCAGTATATCTTCAAAGCGAAGCGAAAATTTAACAAATCGTTGATTATCAGCTTCAAATAGCTCCTTCAGGCTCTTTGATACAATGTCAATGTAGTGGTCGGCTAAATATTTATAAGCCTGAGTAGTAGTAAAATCGGTATTTGGCAGCATAATTGAAAGGTTTTTAAACAAAAATAGCAAGTTAATAGATAGGTGCGTATTAAAATCTTAAAGAATGACGTGTCAGTGTTATTTAAACACGTTATCAACAGTCTTTGTTTTACCACAATAGAATTGTCATTTTTATAACAGATTTTGCATATTTTTTACAAGTTCAAAATTATTATTTAATATATTTGTGATGATAGCAAACAATTGTGCAATTTGCTATCATTTTATTAATCTGCTTTTAATTTCATAAATTTATGTTCGAAAAACTGTTTATGCTTGTCAAAAATAACGCCGGGATGGCTGTTATCGACAATCCGGCGATACCGGTAAAATATCATGAAGCGGTGATCAACGATGCTTCAAGTTCAATTATTGAGGTTTTAAAAGGTCAGATAGAGACCGGAAAAATTAAAGACCTGATAAAGTTCTTTCAGTTTTCGGGGATTTATAACAATTCATTGGTGTCAACCATCATAAATAAGTTTGCCAATAAACTGAACAATTTTTACGGCATCGAACCCGCTTCGGCATTGATTACCGCCAATTCATTAATAACACCGGTTATGGCAGAGTTGGTAATCCAATCAAAAAACGAGCAGAATACAGATCTGGGTTTAAGTAGCCTTTTATCAAAACTAAGCGGAAATCGTTCAGACATGAACTTGCTGGTTAACCGAATGATGGTTGCCTGATAGAAATAAGCATAAATAAATATTTATAAGGGTTGTAAAGTTTAAACTTTGCAACCCTTTATTGTTTCGTTAAAACAGTAGAACGCTTACAAGCGCTATATTTTTCCAACATCAAACCGCTATATTTGCCCCATGACTAAAGAACAGATCCAGGATTTAAGGGATAGAGTAACTTCCCTGAGGAGGCATCTTTGACATCGATAAAAAACTCGATGCACTGCAAATAGAACAGGAAATAACCATCGGCCCCCATTTTTGGGATCATCCCAAAGAAGCCGAAAAGGTTTTGGCCTCCATCAAAGTAAAAAAAGTTTGGACCGACGCATATCAAAAAGTAGTAACTATTCTTGAAGATACGATAGTCCTCTTTGAATTTTTTCAGGCTGGCGATGCTACCGAAGCCGAAATGTTGGAACAGTTTAGCGCCGCATTAAAAGCTGTTGAAGAACTTGAATTTAAAAACATGCTCTCGGCCGAAGAGGACCAGTTTAACGCCGTACTGCAAATTACTGCAGGTGCCGGTGGCACCGAAAGTTGCGATTGGGCCGCTATGCTGATGCGTATGTACATTATGTGGGGCGAGAAAAATGGCTGCAAAGTATCTGAGCAAGATTTTCAGGAGGGTGATGTTGCCGGGGTAAAAACCGTTACACTGCAGATAGAAGGCGAATTTGCTTATGGCTATTTAAAAGGCGAAAACGGCGTACACCGCTTAGTGCGGATCTCGCCTTTCGACTCAAACGCTAAACGCCATACCTCGTTTGCATCGGTTTATGTTTATCCATTGGTTGATGATACCATTGAGATAGAGGTAAAAGATGCTGATATTGAATTTGAAACTTTCCGATCAGGTGGTGCTGGCGGGCAAAACGTGAATAAGGTTGAAACTGCCGTGCGTTTGTATCACAAACCATCAGGCATTATCATTAAAAACCAGGAATCGCGCTCCCAGTTGCAAAACAAGGAAAATGCTATCCGCTTGTTAAAATCGCAATTATACGAGGCCGAAATGCGCAAGCGTTTGGAAACCAGTAACGCAATTGAAGGCAATAAGAAAAAAATAGAATGGGGCTCACAGATCCGCAACTATGTTTTGCACCCATATAAACTGGTTAAAGATTTGCGCACCGACCACGAAACATCAAATGCCCAGGCAGTATTGGATGGCGATCTGGACGATTTTTTAAAAGCTTATCTAATGGAATTTGGCGGGCCAAAGAGTTAATAGCTGGTTGATTGGGTTGACTGAGAGAGAGGTTGATTAAGTTAACTGCGTTATAACCAAGTTATTCAGACAAGGAACGACGAGAAAACTTATATAATAGACATAGTAGATTGTGCCTATCGTATAAGTTTTCTCTTTTTAGCGGCAAGTCGCAACTAATTATATATTTGTGGCGCCTCTTAACAACCAATTATGAAAACCACTTTGTGCTCCCTAATGCTCATGATTTTAGCTGCTTTAACTTTCGCACAGGAAAAACCTTTTCAATTATACCCTAACGGCGTTCCCAACAGCAAACTAACCCCTGCTACTTACATCGAAAAAAACGATAAAAGTAATAATGATGAATGGGTTACCATGGTTTGCACGCCCACTATTACGCCATTTATACCTGCAAAGGGAACAGCAAACGGCACCGCTATAGTTATTTTTCCGGGGGGTGGATATTCCGGCCTTTCTATGGACAAGGAAGGCTACAGAGTAGCTAAAGCATTTAATCAGTTGGGTGTTACAGCATTTGTTGTAAAGTACCGATTGCCAAGTGATAGCATTATGGTTGATAAAACTATTGGCCCACTACAGGATGCACAACAGGCCGTTTTAATTGTTCGCAAACACGCTGCCGAATGGGGGCTAAATCCCGCCAAAATTGGCATCATTGGATTTTCTGCCGGCGGACACCTTGCATCCACAGAAGGCACCCATTTTGATAGGCTGGTAATTGAGGATAAAGAGAATATCAGCGTACGTCCTGATTTTATGATGCTGCTTTACCCGGTGATCAGCTTTGGACCAATGGCCCACGTTGGCTCGCGTGAAAACCTGCTCGGCAAAACGCCATCGCAAGCACAATTGGATTTGTACAGTAATGAAAAACAAATAACCGCCAACACACCGCCAACATTTTTAGTACATGCCGGTGATGATGACGTGGTTCCCGTTCAAAATAGCCTGATGTTTTATGATGCCCTGTTATCGGCAAAAGTTAAAGCCGAAATGCACTTATTTGAAGCCGGCGGACATGGCTTTGGCTTAAATAACCCAAAAAACAAGGACAAATGGATTGATTGGGCAAAAAACTGGCTGGATGAGAATGGGTTTTTGTAGGATAACTTACAATAAAAAGGGTGTCATGCTGAGGCTCTCGAAGCATGTGGGCAAAGGCCTCTGCGCTCACCCCTCCCTTCAATAAACTCAGGACAGGCTTGTGCCTCAGGGTGACCGCCACTTTTGTCATTTCACCTACAGATTTCGCGCGGTTTTAACACCCAGGGTGACAAAAGTGAATAATAGTTCTACTCCATTATCCCCAATAATTCATTCAACTCATCCACTTTCTCCGCTGATCCTAAGTGTTCATACGCGCTTATCAAATTGCGCAGTACCCGTTTAATAATATCGGTATTGGAGCAGGGTTCATAAAACTGTTTATCAAATTTCAGATTCAGCTGCCTCAAAAACATGTCAACATCGCGGCGGCCGAAAATTATCCCTTTTTTAAAGGCATTGATGTAAAATAAAATGCCGCCTTCAAACTCGCTTTTCATAGTTTCGTCGAGATAGGCCAATATAAAATGCTGTGGCAGGTTTACGCCGTAAACCGGGATATCCAGTTTTTGGGCGATGATAGAATAAATGATCGCCAACGAAATCTGATTGCCTTTTTTTGTCTCCAGCACCTGGCTGAGATAACTGTTTTGCGGGTCCTTGTGATTGGTAGTATTACCGCTAAACCCATAAATGCTATAAAAAACATGGTTTATGAGTTTTACCTGCTCCGCCGGACTTGCCTCATTCATCATCTGCATCCAGATGTCACGTTTGATGCTTTCTACCTGGTTAATAACCTTCTGTTCGTCCAAATCGGGATACTGATAGCGGTTAATTATCAGGATGCCCTGCAACAGGTCAAATGCACCTCCATGATACCATAGCTCTAAATCCTTTTTTACAATACCGAACTGTATTTCGTGCACAAGGTTAGCTATCCTGTCTTGCTGTATAGGGTCAAATGCCTGCTCCCATGAATTTTCAAGATATTCAATAGCACCAGAGCCAAACGAGAGCAATTTTTGGTGTACATGTTCGTATATTTCCTTATCAGGATCGTCGAGCAATCGTATTAATGAATTTACTTCTGTTGGATTTATCATGCGCAAATGCTAAAATACTAAACCTTTGTATAATTTTACAGCCATGTTAAATTTAAGGTTTGCTAAAGATTACCTGTTGCACCGCTTTAAAGCAAAAAACAGGCATGGTGTTCACTCCCCATTTGTTTACCGGCTGGTTGATAACGTAATTTACGATTTTAGTGCCAAAAATGTTTATACCGAAGTAGAGAATTTACGCAAACAGCTATTAATTGACAATAGGCTTATAACCGTTACCGACCTTGGCGCCGGTTCGCTGGTGAACAATAACCGTCAAAAAAAGATCTGTGCAATAGCGCACAACGCCTTAAAGCCGCCTTACCTGGCACAACTGCTATATCGTTTAGTGGCCGATTTAAAGCCCCGCAATATTATTGAATTAGGCACCTGTCTGGGAATAACTACAGCCTATTTGCAAAAAGCAGCCCCCGAAGCCAAAGTTTATACGCTTGAAGGCTGTCCACAAACTGCTGGCATAGCCAAAGAAACACTAAAAAAAGCTGGCATAGAAAGTGCCGAATTAATAACCGGCAATTTTGACAACACGCTGCCCGGAGTAATCAATAATTTAGCCCAGCTCGATTTTGTTTTTGTAGATGGCAATCATCAAAAAGAAGCAACACTAAACTACTTTGAATGGTGCCTGCCAAAAGTGCACGAAAACACCATGCTTATTTTTGACGATATTTACTGGAGCGATGGCATGAAACAAGCCTGGAACCAGATTAAAGCTCACCCTAAAGTTACTGTTACCATTGACCTGTTTTGGATAGGCCTGGTGTTTTTTAAACCCGGCCAGGTGAAGGAGGATTTCTTAATTAAAATTTAGAAGATATGTTGATTTGCACATTTGAAATCTGCATATCCAAAATCCGCACATCAGAAGGATTGCCCCAGCGCTATGTAAATTCCGGTTTCTCTTGGCTCCCCGGTGGGTTTTGCGCCCACGCCGTAGTCAAGGCGAACGGCAAGGCCTTTTTGAACATCAAAAAAGTAGCGGATACCGCCGCCATAATTGGGTTTTAACTGTGGTACACTGAAAGACGTATGTGATACTTCGCCACCGCCGGCAAAAGCGGCAATTCCCCAGCGGACATCAAAGCGGTAACGAAGCTCGGCCTGGCCGGCAATAAAGTTTCTATCGCGGTAACGGCCCTGATAATAACCGCGCATCATTTCATCACTCCCCATCTGCGGCATCAGGTAAAATGGCGATTGCGAACCCGTAAGGCTCTGTTCCTGTATATCCAAACCTAACACCAATGGCTTCGCCAGTAAAAAAAATTGTGAATATTCTATATTAAAAAAGCCCCCTTCGTAATAGCTATTACGATAAATGCCCTGCATTAAATTATAATAGCTGGCAATAATCATCCCTTTGGTGGTATAGGTATTATTGTTGCGCGTATCATAAGTAAAGCTTGGGCCAACATAAATAATATCGCCCCCATGTTTGCCCTCCAGATCCGGGTCATTTATAGTAGCGTTTGGATCGGGCTGATATTTATAAAAATACTTTACAGCTCCGGCTACATAGCCGATATAGAAGCGGTCGCCCAAAAGTTTTTCGCCCCCAAGTGAAAACTTGTAGCGTTTTTCTTCAACGGGGTCAACGTTGGCCAATTGGGTATTGTTGCCTATCCCATAAAAATCAAACGGATAATTATAATAGCTAATACTTCCGGTGTAATGCCATTTGTTTTGCGGTGTCCAATAGCTGGCATTAAGACTAAGTTTAAACTGCCCTTTGGTGGTTATAGTTGAGTAGCCAAACAGGTTTGAAACCCTGGTTTTACGATCTGAAGTATCTGAATAAAATGAAAGTATTGCCGCTCCGCCGAACTCAAGGCCGGTTTCGGGCGAAGAACTTAATGCCGGTAATATTAAAAAGCTTGGCTTGCGGCTGGTATCGGGGTTAAAGTACATTTTGCGGATAAATTTTGGCAAAAAGTTTAACTGTGCAAATACCGTTTGAAAACAAAAGAGAAATAAACAGAAAGATAGCAGTCTTTTCATAGATGGTAGATGTGGCTAAGATAAGGCCATTTTACCTAAATTGTTTGCCTGGAATACTTAAAACCTTTTGTGCGCGATATTATCTGCTTAAATTAATCAAAATACCTACTTTTGCACCAAATTTTATTGACCCGATAATGAGCACTACAAAAGGACCGATATCCCAGTTTATTGAAAAAAACTACCTGCATTTTAACGCCGCTGCATTGGTTGACGCTGCAAAAGGCTATGAAACCCACCTGTTAGAGGGCGGTAAAATGATGGTTACATTAGCTGGCGCGATGAGCACCGCCGAATTGGGCATTTCACTGGCCGAGATGATCCGCCAGGATAAAATTGCCATTATATCATGTACCGGCGCCAACCTGGAAGAGGATATTATGAACCTGGTAGCACATTCGCACTACAAGCGCGTGCCAAACTACCGCGATTTGAGTCCGCAGGATGAGTGGGATTTGCTTGAGAATCACTATAACCGTGTAACAGATACCTGCATACCAGAGGAAGAAGCGTTCCGCCGCTTGCAAAAACATATTTACAAGATCTGGAAAGATGCCGATACCAATGGCGAACGCTTTTTTCCGCATGAGTTTATGTACAAAATACTATCGAGCGGCGAGCTGGAGCAGTATTATGAGATCGACCCTAAAAACTCGTGGATGCTGGCAGCAGCCGAAAAAAACCTGCCTATTGTTGTACCGGGATGGGAAGACAGCACCATGGGCAACATCTTCGCTTCGTACGTAATAAAAGGCGAAATTAAACCAACCACCATGAAAAGCGGTATCGAATACATGGCATGGCTGGCTGATTGGTATATAAAAAATTCATCAGGCAAAGGCATTGGTTTTTTCCAGATAGGCGGCGGTATTGCCGGCGATTTCCCTATTTGCGTAGTGCCGATGTTGTACCAGGATATGGAAATGCCCGAAATTCCCTTCTGGAGCTATTTCTGCCAGATCTCGGATTCTACCACTTCTTATGGCTCATACTCTGGCGCTGTACCTAACGAAAAAATCACCTGGGGCAAGCTGGATATCCACACTCCTAAATTTATTGTTGAATCTGACGCTACCATTGTAGCACCGTTGATTTTTGCCTGGATATTAGGGCAGTAATTCAATTCGGAAGTCGGATGTTCGATTTCGGATTTGTTAAATAGATATTTAAAGCGATGGGGTGATGCTCATCGCTTTTTTGTTTTGGGTAGATGGGCTGTTCGTGTTGTCACCAACAGATAACATGTGCTTTGATAGTGCATAAAGCATAGCGGTTTGTTGGTGACAACACAACAGGTGTTCGGAAGATTAAAAGGGGGCATACTGAGTGTTAAAATCCTAGGGAATCTGAAGAGAAAATGACAAAATGGGTGTCATGCTGAGGCACTCGAAGCATGAGGGCAAAGGCCTCTGCGCTTACCTTTCGAGTACCTCAGGGTGACATCCCTGCTCGATATCTGTAAGAAAATCTATCTTCCGAACACCTATGGAGACAACACCAACAAAGGCGGAGCAGGGAAGGGAACAGGAGAGGGCAGCGGTAAAATGGTTTACAGTATCGATAAAAATTATCCAATATCAGCGAAAAGTAATTTAGATATGGAATTTAAAATGATAACCTGAAAGATTAACATAGCTTGTGAAGCCAAAATATCATCTGCAAGCCAAACAGAGATTAATGCCGATAAAACTAATTAATAATAATTAAGCTGTTTATTGCACTTAAAAATATAACAAAAAGCCTCTTAATTTAAGAGGCTTTTTGGTTGGCAACTAAGTCCGAAAACTAATTTAAAATTAGTCCGCATGAGCCGCCAGTTGTTAACGGAACATTTGAAAAAGTTATAGTATTGCCACTAGCAACACCGTAAACGGCAGAGAACGGGCCCTCTAATACAGATAGGGTTGGAATATGTCCCCACACTACGTCAACAACAACGGTTGAGTTTGAGTTAACCGCGTTGTAATCATACAACGTAAGTGGTGATCCTGATATGATGTCTTCATCGCCCGTTATGGCTACGCCGTTAACATATAATACAAATTGCGTGTTTTGATAAAGCTGCGCGGATGCATTAAACGTGTAAGTAGGTGTAGTTGCCACATGTTTTGCAACAGGAGGCGTGGCCGGGGCCTTTGTAATTACGTTGACCGGTGCAATAAAGGTAGCACCGGCTAATAACAAAACCAGGGCAACGGCCAGCGAAAAAAGTTTGGTACGGATTACTTTTTGATCTGTTTTCATATCTGTTTATTTTAGGTTACAGGTTAATAAATAACGATTAGGTAAGGTTAAATAAATATTGGGTTTATTTATTTAATCTTAAATTTAGTACTAGGGGGATATTTATTATTACTATAATAAAAAACGACAATAAAATGAAAAATTAGTATCAGGATGAGATAAATAGGATGTTGCCGAAGGCCTTAAATAATCCCTTACAGTAGTGACATAGGTAGTATTAGAAATAGTTAAAACCTTACTCCTCACCCAAATACTTCTGCTCAATTTGCTTATTAGCCTTGGCGCCTAAACTTTTAATTTTTTCGGCGGTTTTGGTTAGGTTGCCGTTGCCATCTGTCAATTTGTTAAAAGCATTATCGTAAGCGGATTGGCTTAGTTTTATGTTTTTGCCGATACCTTCCATATCACCCACAAAGCCTACAAACTTATCATACATGGAGCCGCTTAGGCGGGCAATTTCTAAAACGTTGCGGTTTTGGCGTTCCTGTTTCCATATACTGGCAATGGTGCGCAGCGTGGCGAGCAGTGTCGACGGACTTACAATAACCACCCTCCTGTCCCAGGCATCATTAAATAATTCAGCATCAATTTGAACGGCAAAACTGAAGGACGATTCTATCGGCACAAAAAGCAAAACAAAATCAGGCGAATTGATCTGATACAGATCGTGATAGTTTTTTGAGGATAGATTAAGCACATGTGCGCGGATAGATTCAACATGCGCTTTTGAATATAATTTGCGGTCCTCTTCCGTTTCGGCATTTACCAAGCGTTCGTAAGCGATGAGTGATACTTTTGAATCGATGATCAAATGCTTTTCATCTGGTAGATCAATAATGGCATCAGGTTGTAAACGGCTGCCGTCAATACCAGTTAAGCTGGCCTGCAGACGGTATTCCCTATCCTTAACTAGGCCCGATCGTTCCAAGACTTTTTCTAAGATAACCTCGCCCCAGTTGCCTTGCTTTTTGTTATCGCCTTTTAGGGCTTTTGTTAAATTTTGCGCCTCATCACTAATCTGCTTGTTAAGGGCCATAAGCTGTGTTATTTCTCCGCGTAAAACATTCCTTTCGTCCGATTCGGCTTTATAAACCTTATCTACCTTTTCTTCAAATGCTTTGATGTTTTCTTTAAGCGGATTTAAAAGAATATCAAGGTTGGTGCGGTTGGTTTCAATAAAATTCCGGGACTTTTCGTCGAGCAATTTATTGGCTATATTTTGGAACTCCCGTTGAAAATTCTCGCGGATCTGCTCCACCTCAATTTTCTGTTCCTGTATTTTTTCCTGCTGTGATTTATAGTATGATCGGGCACTTTCCAACGATTGATTGGCAGTCGCCAGTTGGGTACGCTCGTAAAGCAGTTCGTCTAATAACCGGCCTTTTTCTTCCTTAAGCAAATGGGTGATGCTTTCTTTTTCGGCAATTAAACCCAACGCATATTGCCCGGCTTTGGCCAGTTCAATGTTCAGCGCATTTTGTTCATTTTTTAGGTGGATGAGTTCCTCTGGCGAAACACCATCGGCAGCCTTAGGTTTCTTTAAAAACAACACCACCGCAATTAAAAGAATTACGATTGCAGCTATTAGAATATAGACATCCATTTTGATAAAAATTAAGAATCTTCTCAAAATGTCATTGCGAGGTACGAAGCAATCGCGAACTATACATGTCCGCTCTGTATAGCATGCGATTGCTTCGTACCTCGCAATGACAATGGAGCACTACTGCGCTTTCTCCACCCTCAAACCCACATCGCTAACCTCGTGCAATGGATTATCGCGCATGTTTTGCTCAATGGTAAAAGTGTAAGTGCCTTTAACCTGGAATTTAAAGCCTGTAAGGAATGGCAGCTGGTAATCATACAAGTTGCCGGAGCTTTTGCCCAGCCACTCACCGTCTTTACTGGCCAGTTTAAGTTCGTAGCGTTTGATATGCGGTTTTTTATCGGGCCCTGTTTGGGTGATGAGCACAAACAGGTTTGAATATTTATAATCGTCACTTACCCTTAAATTCATGTAGACATTATAAGGGGTTTTTTCGTCATCAACCTTAACCGCATATTTAAACTTGTTTAAATACGTCCAATTGTGATCGGCAACCGGGGTGTTTTGATCAAGGATAGAATGTTTGTCCTTACAGCCGGTTTGTGAAATAAGGATTACGGCAAATGCTGAAAATAAAATAAAGTTTAGTGCCCGTTTCATTACTGTTTATCTTGCTGGCCGTCGCGGTTATTACCTCCCGGTCGGTTTGGATTGTTTCTGTTATTACGGAATTTTCTATTCCTGTTGTTGTTATTATTTTTGGCTTCTGCCGGCGGCTCCGTGGCATCTTTTGCCGGCTGTTGCGGATTGGCGGTAACCCTACCTTCAGCACGTTGCGGCGCTGGTTCGGCTTGGCCTGCAGGAGCCGGTCTGCTATTTTTATTCCGGTTTTTACTTTTATTCCGGTTTTTGTTACGGCGCTCATCCAGTCGGGTTAAGCTATCCTGCCCAACTACGTTTTCGTAATCTAAAACTTTAACCGGTTTGGTGTCAATCTCAACCACCTCGCCCAAATCAGGAGGGAAAATACCATCCTTATTCATTTTCTGAATTTCCTTTACCCGCTCCAAAGGCAACGGAATCCACGATTCTTCGCGCGGATAGCTAAACCACATCAGCTTTTTAAAGATATCAGTTTTTTGCAAACGGGCATCTCCTTTTTCGGTTTTTAAAACATTTACATTATCAGGGATGTATTTGAGCGCATCCATATAAGTATCCAGCTCATAGTTGAGGCAGCATTTAAGCTTGCCGCATTGGCCGGCCAGTTTCAAAGTATTTAACGAAAGGTTTTGATAGCGTGCTGCCGAGGTTGATACCGTTTTAAAATCAGTTAACCAGGTAGAGCAGCAAAGCTCCCTGCCACACGACCCGATACCACCCAAACGGCTGGCTTCCTGGCGCATCCCAATCTGCCGCATCTCTATACGGATGCGGAAGGTTTCGGCCATTTTTTTAATCAGCTCCCTAAAATCTACGCGGCCTTCGGCCGTATAGTAAAAGGTAGCTTTGGTTTTATCGCCCTGGTAATCCACATCACTCAGCTTCATTGATAGGTTGAGTTGCAGCGCCAGCGTGCGCGATTTGTGCATGGTTTCCCATTCCAAATCTTTTGCGGCTTTCCACTTCTCAACATCGGCAACAGTAGCTTTGCGGTAAATCTTTTTAACCACGTCTTCCTCTTTAACACGGCGTTTTACCATCTGCATGCGCACCAGTTCGCCGGTTATTGAAACGTGGCCAACATCATAACCGCCCGTAGCAGCTTCAACCACTACAAGTTCGCCTGCTTCCAGGTAAATGTTGTCGTTATTAAGATAAAACTCTTTTCGTGATCCTTTAAATTTTACTTCAAGAATGTTAAAAGGCTTATAATTTGTCGGCATATCCATGTGTGATAGCCAATCGTAAACATCTAATTTGCTGCAGCCATTGGTAAGGCATGAGCCATTACTTTTGCAGCCCGCGGGTGAGCATCCGCCTCCCGTTGAGCAACTTCCACATCCCATAATTAATTCTCGCTATATGTTAGGTCCCCGCATTTTGGCGGATCGTTTTAAAATTCAGTGTTTTAATAATCAGTAAAGATACATCTAAAAATAAAATTTTAGGGTTTGCATTTCGCTCCACATGATAATGCGCTTTCTCCAGCTCTGTAATGATAGCCTGCGACTGATTAAGATCCATCACATTGGTCATTTTTTGAGCCGTTTCCAGTTCCTGTGCAGGCAAATGCACCAGGCTGGCGGCACCCGATGAAATGAGGCAGCACTCCCGTATAAAATTAATTCCGTATCGTAAAAAGTTCTTTTGGTTTTCGCGGCCCATCTTTGAAACCTGGTCAACAAAAGGCATTATTTCCAAACCTTTGTTCTGAAAACATAAACGCAGCCATTGCACAAACATGTTGTGGTAGCCTTTGTTTTCCTGCTGCAGCATATCCAGTGCTTCACTCAAATTCCCATTGCACAAATAGGCAATCTCTGCAGCCGCATCTTCTGTTTGATTATATTTTTCGGTAAGATGATCTTTAATATCGTTATACCCCAGTGCTGGTACTTTGATCAATTGCGTACGCGAAAGGATGGTGTTCAATATCTGATCCTGATTTTGAGCCACCAGCAAAAACAAGGTGTTGGGCTGCGGCTCTTCAATAATTTTCAGCAGGGCATTGCCTTCTTTGTCCAGATATTCGGGCAGCCACAGAATCAAAATTTTATAAACCGACTCAAATGGTTTAAAGCTCAGTTTTTTGATGATCTGGTGGCACTCGGCAATATTAATGTTAGCCTGTTTATTTTCAGCATCTAAATATCCGCGCCAGGTATCCAAACTTAAATACGGATTTGCGATAAATGCTTCGCGCCACTGTTCAATAAAAGTGATAGCGGTATCATCTTTATGCTTGGCGAAAAACGGGTACGAAAAATGCAGATCGGGGTGCATCAATTTCTGATACTTGCGGCATGATGAGCACACGCCGCACGAGTCATCAACCTGCTTATCCTCGCACGAGACATATTGTGCATAAGCAACAGCCAGCGGCAAACTCCCGGAGCCGCCCGGACCCAAAAACAACTGCGCATGACTCACCCGGTTCTCTTTTACCGAGTTGATCAAACGTTGCTTTACGCCATCTTGTCCAACTATTTGCTTAAACTGCATTTGGTGCAAAATAACGATTTTTTAGAGATTAGCGATTACTGTGCGGTGATTAGTTGTTTTTTAATAGAAAAGATTAGAACGAAGGAGCCTTGCCAACAGAAGACCTGAGGAAAAAACAAAGGAGAATAACCCTTATCTTTGCCGAATGGCTCATCTAATCTCTAATCACCCACCACTAATCTCTTCCACAAAATGAGGATCATGGCTTTCGATTACGGAACCAAGCGCATTGGTATTGCCGTTACAGATCCGCTACAGATCATCGCTACCGGGCTGGATACCATCCATCCCCTTAAAATTATCGACTACCTGCAAAAATACCTGCAAACCGAACAGGTGGAACGCTTTATAGTTGGCGAACCCAAGCAGATGGACAATACCCCATCCCAGTCGGCCATCCATGTTAAAGGCTTTGTGAACCTGCTCAAAAAAACTTTTCCCGAAATTCCTATCGAAATGCTTGATGAGCGTTTTACCTCAAAAATGGCATCGGCAACCATCGCCCAAAGCGGGATGAACAAAAAAAACCGGCAGAATAAGGAACTGGTTGATACCATTTCGGCGGTGATATTATTACAATCGTATATGGGGACCGTTGATTTTCGTTGATTTAAAGATTTCGTTGATTTTGATTGGTTGGATTTTCATTGATTCCAACGCCGTTAAAATTGTTTATTTTAAGCTGATATAAATCAAAAATCAACAAAATCAACGGCTCAAAAAACCAGCAAGTATCAAAAAATCAACGAAATCCTTAAATCATTAAAATCAACGGTGTATCTTTGCGCCATGGATATTTTACCCCATGATCTTCAGGCTTACCTGGATGACCATTGCGAGCCGGAACCGGAAGGGCTGCAATCCATCAATCGGGAAACCTATTTAAAGGTGCTCAAACCACACATGCTGTCGGGCCATTACCAGGGTCGCGTGCTTAGTTTTTTAAGCAAAATGATGCAGCCAAAGCGCATACTGGAGATAGGAACCTTCACCGGCTATGCCACTATTTGCCTGGCCGAAGGCTTAACCGAAGACGGCATTATTCACACTATTGAAGTTAATCGCGAAATGGAAGAAATGCTCGATGCAAACTTCAAATTAACTGATTTAGGCAAAAAAATAAAACTTCATTTTGGCGAAGCAACCGCAATTATTCCAGAATTAAAAAACGAATTTTTTGATTTGGTGTTTATTGATGCGGATAAAAAAAATAATTATACCTATTTTGAGCTCGTTATTGACAAAATAAGGTCCGGAGGATTAATAATAATTGATAATGTTTTGTGGAAAGGAAAGGTATATGGCGAAGAGAAAGACGCCGATACACAAATGATCCGCAAACTAAATGACCAGATTACCGAAGACAAACGTGTAGAAAAAATGATTCTGCCCATTCGCGACGGTTTGCTGCTCATCAGAAAAAAATAAATTATGAAGAAACTCTTACTGATTACAGTAATGCTGATATCGGCAATGTCGGTATTGGCACAAAAAAACACCCCTCAATCTTATATTGAAAAATTTAAGCAGGATGCTATCCGCATTATGCACGAAACGGGGGTACCCGCAAGTATCGTTTTAGGTGTTGCCATGCACGAGTCGGGATGTGGTAATAGTTTGCTGGCACAAAACCTTAACAACCAGTTTGGGGTTAAAGGTTCGGGACATATTACTTACTATCATAAAAACAAAAAAGTTAGAACGCTTTATAAAAAATATGAGTCGGTTTATGATTCGTTCCAGGATTTTGCCCGCATTATGATGGAACGCCGCGAATTTAGCGGACTCACGGAGTCTCTAACGCACTTTGATTATGCCGGCTGGGCTCATGGCATACAAAACCATGGTTATGCAAGTAGCCATACATGGGCATCGCAGGTGCTGGGTATTATTAAAAAATATCAGCTTTATTCGTTCGATGAAAATCCGGCCAGTCAGGCTCCGGATTCGTTGCACACCAAATAATTGAGGGTTAGCCAACGGGCAATTCAAATAATCTGGAAACAAACGCAAACAAAACTACGTAATACGTCTTATTTCGGTATTGTTAAATCAATGCCGTGGTATTTGATATATTATTGTAATGAGAAAAATAGGATATTTATTTATAGGATTGGCTTTTTTTAGCTCGTGCTCGGCGAGCCGTAAAACACTTACCAACAAGGCGGTTCGACGCAACAATCAAAGCGTTCAAAAAGCAAACAGCGAATCTATTGCCGGATACACCCCGCTCACCTCCGTTCAGTATATTGATCGGTTTAAAGATATTGCCATACAGGAAATGAATAAATATGGCATCCCCGCAAGCATCACGCTGGCGCAGGGTCTTTTTGAATCGGGCAGCGGGAACGGAGAGCTGGCAAGGGTGGCCAATAACCATTTCGGCATCAAAGCAGGCTCCGCCTGGACCGGAAAAGTTTACTATAAGGATGATGATAACCCTAACGATAAATTCCGTGTGTATGATTCACCAGAAGAGTCGTTTCAGGATCATGCAGATTTTTTGAAAAAGAAAAACTATGCCAAACTGTTTGAGCTGGATAAAAACGATTACAAGGGCTGGGCTTATGGTTTAAAAAAGGCAGGTTATGCAACCAACCCCAATTACCCAACCTTATTGATCACTATTATCCAAAAATATAATCTCGATCAGTACGACAGCCCCGAAAGCGAAATCCAAAAAATTAACCGGGTAGATACCGTACTCACACAGATCGACAAAAAGGTTGCTATCGCCCAGGATTCAACCCGGCAAAACACAACTTACAACAAAACATACACCGTAAAACAGGGTGACACACTATATAATATTTCTAAACGTTTTGGGTTAACCGTTGACGACCTCAAGGGATTAAACAATATGGATAGTAACAACATAAAAATTGGCCAAACGCTTGTTGTGGCAAAATAATGTTGTTAATTAGTGTTAAATGTTATGTTAATGACGAGCCGGGCTATTAGTTTTGGTGCTGCTATGAGATCAGGCCTGTTTCTTTGTTTTTTTTTAGTTTCTGTTAGATGCTTTTCGCAGGAAAAGCTTGTTGCCGGGATAGTGTTTGATAAAGAAAGCAAGGATCGCATTGCCAGCGTAAATGTGCAGGATATCACTACCAACATTGCGATCTACAATACATACAAAGGCGAGTTTAAAATAAATGCCAAACCGGGCGACCTATTGGTTTTTACCCGGCAGGATTACCGTCCGGATACTGTTAAAGTGCAGAGCAATCAGCCCCTTGCCATCTATATGGTACGTGTGGCTATTCAGTTAAATGAGGTTACCGTGCACGACTCGCTCTTAACACCGGAACAACGCCTTGAAGCAACTAAAAGAGACTACACCAAAATTTACGGCTCGCTGGCATACAACGATTTTTTAACAAGCCCCTCCAGCGGTGGCGCCGGCTTAAGCATTGATGCCTTATGGAATTCACTTAGCCGCAGTGGCCGTAACGCCGATAAGCTGAGGCAGATTATCCAGAGTGATTATGAACGAAATGCCATTGATTACCGCTTTAACCGCAGGTTTGTTGGTAACATAACCGGCTTAAAAGACGAACGGCTTACAGCATTTATGTACCGGTACCGCCCAGGATTTTATACCACCGAAACCGCAAGCGACTATGAGTTTATATCACTCATCCGCGCAAATTTACACCGCTTTTTACGCACCAATCGTATATATACCTTGCAGCCATTGGTTACTAAATAATCAGTTTTAGGTTCCTGAAAGCATTTGGACCACTCATAGCTGCGGGGGCTTAGTTACTCTCCCTTAGGTGGAAAGTAACCAGACCGAAGCATAGCGAGATAATGAACACCGAAAAGACCAAACGGTCAATGAATAACATCAAGCCAGAAAAAAGCTTCCCCGCTGCATGCAAAACACCCAGGCCCGCTTTTGATATCGGATATATAACAGAACTTTTACTGCTAAATAATTTTTTGTCTTTCTTCCCCTCGTCAGCAGAAGAGCTTCGGATGAAATCGGGCAAAACAATGGTGGCCCCAAGCGCAGGAAGGGGCATAGCAAATTTTTTGCACCAAGGGTCTGCAATAAAAAAAGGGTAACCGGCAAAAAAGATTGCAGCCCGTGGTTTTGTCTGATTTGGAGGGCAAAGCCGTGTGCGCAAAGAAGCATTTCTGCTGAAAGCCCTTTTGGTTACTTTTGTGGCTACAAAAGTAACTAGGCCCTCCCGCGGCTATGAGCGGGACGATGCTTGTTATTTACAAATACACCCTCTATAGGAGTAACAAGCTCCTGGAAACCAGAAGAGCGTTTGTAACGAATATATTTCCGTTTTATACCAACATCATACCCCATTATTGCAGATATATAATAAATTTGCCTCAAAACTGTTAATTATCAGATTATAGCTATCTACTTTAAATCCATAGCTTTCTGCTTTAAACTATTGCCTGTATGTTAAAAACCAGCTCCTGGCTTTTCCTATTGTTATTATTTGGCTTTATCCTATCCGCGAAAGCGCAAAAAACAGATTCCTTAAAGGTTGATACCAACGAACTTAACAAATACCGTATTAATCCGGGTAAAAATGCATTGCCCATGCGTTTCAGACCGATGCAGATACAAGAGGAACAGCTGCCTGTTAATTTGCTTGATTACAAGGTGAGCTACTGGCATAAATCCATTTTGTTTGGTTTGAATTTTAGTCAGTCGGCCTTTACCAGTAATTACAGTGCCGGGGGCGTAAGTGCTATAGCATTAGGATCAAACTTTGATTATAAGGCCGAGTATAACAAAGCGCCAAAAGATTTCACAACCGAGTTAAGCTTGTTATACGGCGAATCAAAAAACAAAGGCCAGGGATCGCGCAAAACAAACGACAGGATATTTTTTGATAACAAAGTCGCCCAGCAGCTCTCGAAACACTGGTTTTTCTTTGGATCATTAACCTTTGAGTCGCAGTTTGCCAAGGGATATAACTACTCCAATCCGGATGGTACGGACGCACAAAATCCCTACCTGATATCCAGTTTTATGTCGCCCGGCTATTTAACTGAGTCGTTGGGTTTTGAATATAAGCCCAATAAATTTTACGATTTGAGGATAGGTACCGGTACCGCCCGCCAAACCTTTGTGTTGGATACCACCATTTACCATAACCAACCCGCTAATTATGGTGTACCTATTGGTCGTACCATATATAATCAGCTGGCAGTGCAGGTGGTGGTCTCGGTTGATAAGGATTTATCTAAAAACATCCACATCAATGCGCGTTATGCATTGTTTGTACCCTACATACAGCCACTGGCCTACACCAGCCACCGTGTTGATGCTACGCTTACCGCAAAGGTAAGCCGCCTGATAGCAGTAACCGTAAACGGTACTTTTTTGTATGACAAAAACACGTCAACAAGTGTACAGGGAACCGAAGGGATGGCTTTGGGGGTAGTTTATAAGTTCCCGTAGGGGATAAAAATTTCTGTAGTTTTATTTAGCTTTGAGAGAGCCTGTAGCAGCAAGTATCAAATAAGTATTAGGCGCAATAAAATGATCGAAAAGCTAAATATTATACCCGTTAATTTGTTGGAGCAATATGTGCAACTGGTTAGCGATGATCTTCCCTTTTTGTTTGATAACCTTAAAGATGCAGAAATATCAACAGATACTTTTAGTTTTTACACGTCTGTATCGGCAATAGCATCTTCCCGTATTGAAGGCGAACCGATGGAAGTGGATAGCTATTTGAAACACAAAATGCTGAATATTGAGTATCAGCCTAACCTGGTACAAAAGCCGGATGATTTATATAGAGCATATCTGTTCGCCCAGCAAAATGAACTGAACCATGCTAATTTTTTAAAAACACACACCTTACTGGCAGCACATTTATTACCTGAAAGCAAACAAGGTGCTTTGCGGAGCGGCAACATGGTGGTAATGGAACACAATACCGGCCGCATTCAATTTGAAGCGGCCCATGCCGGCCAGGTAAAAGAACTTTTTAATTTGCTGTGGGATGATATTGAATCGCTAAAACAACAAGAGCTCACTACCGCCGAAGTTTTTTATTTTGCCTCTTTTATTCATCTGGTATTTGTGAATATCCATCCTTTCGAAGATGGGAACGGACGTGCAGCACGTTTACTGGAAAAATGGTTTATCGCAGAAAAGTTGGGTAAAAAGGCATGGTACCTTCAAAGCGAACTGAACTATTACCAAAACGTAAACAGCTATTATAAGAATCTTAACCGTCTCGGCGTTTTTTATGAGCAATTGGATTACGCTAAGGCCCTTCCCTTTTTATTAATGCTTGCAGAAGCATTTAAAGTAAAATAATACACTCATTTTATTTAAAAATTTGCCCTGCTGAACGAGGCTAAGCATCGTCGCCTTTTTCAAACGAATATCCCATAATATTCAAGAAGATATTTCGCTTCGTTCAGCAGGACAAAAAGAGCTTACGCGTAATAACAAATATAAGCCACGTCACTCTCGCAATCTACATCAAAAGATATACCAGCAGGAACCTCAAAGGCTTGCTGAAGTTGGTGTTGCTGCCACTCGGCGTTAGGTAATTTAGTTTTCATTGTGCCCGAGATCACGATGATCGTTTCGGTAGATGACGTGCCAAATTTATAGTTGCCTTTTTTCATTACGCCAAGGGTTGCTGGTCCTTTTTCAGTATCAAGGCCAAGGCTTTGTACTTTACCATCGAAATATACATTATGCGAAACGGAAGCCCCTGTTTCGGCGGGGTTGGCAGAATTACTCATCTTTTATACTTTAAATTGTTGTGGGTTTAATGGGACTAAAGTAATAATTATGCCGGGTAAAAAAAGCCACGCCCTGAAATATATAGAAATTTTACACAGGAAATAAAGCCAGCTGGCGTGTCTCCGCAGTTAACTAACCGGACTTTAGGGTGTCAAAAACAGGTTAAATAGCACATTAAAAACTCATTGAGTCAATTTGTTTCAAAATCATAACTTTGTAACCTCAAAATCAGGATAAGTATAATGTTTGAAAATCTTTCGGATAAGCTGGACAGGGCCTTTAAAGTATTAAAAGGACAGGGGTCAATAACTGAAATAAACGTGGCCGAAACCATGAAGGAAATACGCAAAGCCCTTCTGGATGCCGACGTAAACTATAAAACCGCCAAAGCCTTTACAGATGATGTAAGGCAAAAGGCTATTGGCCAAAATGTGCTTACAGCCATTTCACCGGGGCAATTGCTCACCAAGATAATGAATGATGAGCTTACAGAGCTTATGGGCGGTACAACTGCCGAAGTAAGCTTTTCGGCCAACCCAACCATCATCTTAATAGCGGGCTTAAACGGTGCGGGTAAAACCACTTTTACCGGTAAACTGGCCAATTATTTAAAAACGCAAAAAAACAAAAAGCCGTTGTTGGTTGCTGATGATATTTACCGCCCGGCGGCAATTGAACAGCTACAGGTTTTAGGCAGGCAGATTGATGTTCCGGTGTATGCCAACCCGGAATCAAAAGATCCCATTGCTATTGCCCGCGAGGGTATTGCGTTTGCTAAGCAAAACGGACATAACGTGGTGATTATTGATACCGCGGGTCGCCTTTCTGTTGATGAGGCCATGATGCGCGAAATTGAGCAGGTAAAAGATGCCGTAAAACCCCACGAAATTTTATTTGTGGTTGACTCCATGACCGGACAAGACGCTGTGAACACCGCAAAAGTGTTTAACGACAGACTTGACTTTACCGGCGTTGTATTAACCAAGCTCGATGGTGATACCCGTGGTGGTGCTGCCTTATCAATAAAATCGGTGGTTAACAAGCCGATTAAATTTATTGGTACCGGCGAAAAGATGGAGGCACTGGATGTTTTCCACCCGGATCGTATGGCTTCGCGGATACTGGGCATGGGCGACGTGGTTTCGTTGGTTGAACGTGCTCAACAGCAGTTTGACGAAAAAGAAGCTGCCGAACTTCAAAAGAAGATCCGCAAAAACAAATTCGATTTTAACGATTTTTACAGCCAGATACAGCAGATCAAAAAAATGGGTAACATGAAAGATCTGATGGGCATGATACCGGGCGTTGGCAAAATGATGAAAGATGTTGAAGTGGATGATAATGCTTTTAAAGCAATTGAAGCCATTATTCAATCAATGACCCCGCACGAAAAAGAAAACCCGGATGGCATTAACCAAAGCCGCCGCAACCGTATAGCAAAAGGATCGGGCACCAGCCTTACCGAGGTAAACCGCCTGATAAAACAATTTGAGGATATGCGCAAAGTGATGAAACAAATGAGCAACCCTGCGGCTATGGCTAACATGATGCGCAGAATGCCAAAGTAATTTAATTTCGGACTTCGGATGTTCGATTTCGGATTTATTCTTTTATAATATAGAGACGCAAAACTTTGCGTCTCTACACAAAACTCAACCCGGCAAAATTTTTGGTTAATATCTGACTGTTGTTAACGTTTAGCCATTTATCCAAAAGTGTTGCATACACATCCCTAAAATCAATCTGGTATTTTAAGTCGCCGTTATCCAGTTGGGTTAGGTCGGGGGCATCGTTGTAGATGCCGGCTTTTTTAAGTTTTCCGCCAAAAATCAAAACATTATTTGCGGTGCCGTGGTCGGTACCGTTACTGGCATTTTGCTCAACACGGCGGCCAAACTCCGAAAAGGTCATCACCAGTGTATCATCCAGCTTGCCGGTTTGTTTAAGATCTTTTATAAACGCGGCAACAGCATCACCATAAATTTTCAACTGCCTGCCTTGCTGTCCTTGCTGACCTACGTGGGTATCAAAACCACTTAACGATACGTAATAAACCCGGGTTTTCAGTCCTGAATTTATAAACTTTGAAACCGTTTTTAACTGATTCCCCAATCCCGATGTAGGATATTGCCCGGTTACCGTATATGTTTTTGAAGTGTTTTGAATATACTCAGCTGATGAATAGGTTTCTATCAATGTTTTGTAGAGGTATCCTAAATTGTCCTCGTTCAAATTAGCATCGGCATGGCTGTGCACAAGGTCCTTAAAAAAAGGTTCGCGGGTGTTTTGATATAGCTTATTAGCATCCTGAACAGCAATGCCTTTCATTTTTGAGCCTTTCATGGCGAGTGAAAGCGTGTCATCAACCTCAATGGCGGTGTATGGGTTTTTACAGTCGGCGCAATTGGAATCAAGATAACGGCCAATCCATCCGGTGGTTAAAAATTGGTTTGACTCGCTCCCTGTTTGCCAAATATCCATCGACCTGAAATGCGACCTATCGGGATTTGGATAGCCCACCGAATTAATAATGCTCATCCATCCCTGATCGTAAATTTCTTTTAAGGCGGATAGATTTGGATTGAGGCCCAGCATATCATTCAGCTTTATAATATCAGGCTGATTTATGGCGATGGTTTTTCGTTTTTGATAATAAATATCGTTGCCAAAAGGGATAATAGTATTGAGCCCATCGTTACCTCCTGAAAGTTGTATAATTACCAGGTTTTTGTAACCCGACATGTCATTCATGGCCAATGCTTCCAGTGGCTTTAAAAATGTTGGCACCAAAAATGCGCCCGATGCGAGTGCCGTATTTCTTAAAAAATCTCTGCGTCTCATATAATTATTGATTTATTGAGTTAGTGAATTAGTGATTGCGCATAATCGCCTAACTAATTCCCATACCCGACTTTTATAATTTGCTAACTCCGTTTTCACTAATTCATACCTAACAAAGCTGATATTCAGGAGTCGAAACTATTTGTATAACTGCCTGTTTTATATCTGCTGTTGTTTTTATTTCTTCCATCATTGTTTTGCTGAGTTTTGGTTCCAGCAAAAATTCAACAATTTCATCTTTTGTTGCATTTTGTGGTAGGGCCTGTAAAAACATGTCCCAGTCCGGAAGTGCCTTCGGATTCTTAATCATATTCAGCTGTTGTTTTTGTGCCGATGCCAGGTAAGCCTCATCTTCGGGTGTAGCCTTGCCGGTAAAATCAATAACGGCAACATTTAATAATATCGAAGGCATTTTCATGCGGTACATTAATGATGAGCTGTCTATCCAGCTGGTTCCGCCCGGCCAACCACCCACATTTGGCGGCCTGAACAATACCTGGCCCAGTGTCCGTTGAAATTGAATCAGCACGTCCTGATTTTGATAATTGATGAAAAACTGGCGGTTTAATCCGACTAAAAATTCGACAGGTGATTTTATAAGATTGCCTATGTTTTTATCATCGTAAAACCAATCCGACAGAAAAACGAATTCAAGCACCGGTCTTATTTCGTAATTTGAACTGTAAAACACATCGGCCATCTGGTTAACATGTTTTAAATCGGCAACGTCGTTAACTAGGTAACGGTATAATTTGGTGCAGATAAAAAGGGCCGTTTGTTTATTGGCGATAATGATGTCGATAACATCCTCGCCGCAAAAGTTTCCTGTTTGGCCCAAAAAAGTTTTTACGCCATTATCGTGTGCGTAAGGTTTAAATGTAAATTCTCCGGTTTTTTGATAATCAAACCACCAGCCGGTGAACGCCCGGGCCGATTCCTTTACATCTTCTTCGGTATAATGCCCCAGCCCCATGGTAAATCGCTCCATTAGCTCGCGGGCAAAATTTTCATTAGGGTGGCTTTTTTGATTTTGCTCATTATTTAAAAACTCGAGCATAGCAGGTGATTGCGACACCTGTAGCAACAGCGTTTTAAAGTTACCGAGCGCATTTACCCTTTCAATATTGTTGAGCTGTTGTTCGTTATAGGAATTACGGACATTGCAGGCAAAATGATTGTGCCAAAAAAGCGTCATCTTCTCTCTTAATTGCGCATCGGTTTCACTCATTTGTTTTACCCAGGCGTTATTAAGTGCTTTTTCCTGCTTATCACGTTCGGCCTGTACTAATCTTTTTTCATCGTCTGTAATAGTTCTGGGGTTATAACGCAGATCTACATTTTCGGTAACCGCAGTAATGGGCTCTTGTTTTTCGGCATCATTAAAAAGCTTATGTACTGCTTTTTTAACAGACCTGTTTTCGTTTGCATGCAAATCTTCAAAACAAATGCCGAAACCGGCTCTCGCGTACAGATGTTTTATATGCCTGGCGTTACTCATTTTTAGGGGGTGTGTAAAACGTATCGACTTTAACTCAATATAATTGTTTTCTGTGAAATAATCAGCATAATTGATATTCGGGCGTCGAAACCAGCTCGATAGCCGTTACCTTAAAATCAGCCGCAGCATTAACGCTGTTGATTACGGTATTGCCCGGTTTGGGTTCCAGCATAAATTCAGCCATATCAGTTTTTGAGCTGTTTTTGGGGATGTTTTGCAAAAACTTATCCCAATCGGGCTCAGCTTGCACACGGGTACTTACAAACGGTTGCTGGTTGCGCAATGTAGCAATATAAGCTTCGTCTTCCGGATCGGCTTTGCCGGTAAAATCAATAAGGCCTCCGTTTAATAAGGTCGACGGTATTTTTAAACGATACATTAACGACGAGCTATCAATCCAATTGCGCCCTCCGGGCCAGCCAGCCACATTAGGTGGATAAAAAAGCACCTGCCCCAATAAACGCTGAAATTGCAGCAAAACCTCGGGCCGCTGGTAGGTGATATAAAACTGGCGGTTTAACCCAACCAAAAGCTCAACGGGCGATTTGATAAGATTCCCCGTGTTTTTATCATCATAAAACCAGTCGGCAGTAAAAACATATTCAAGCAGGGGTTTTATCTCATAGCCAGAATTGTAAAAAACATCGGCCATTGCATTTACATGGTCCGCGTCGGGTGTCTCATTTACCAGGTATTTGTATAATTTATTGCAGATAAAATGCGCAGTTTCCTTTCGCTCCAGCAACATGTTCATAATATCCTCGCCCGTAAAATTGCCGGTTTTGCCCATAAATGTTTTGATGCCATCATCATGGAAAAACTTACGCATAACAAATTCGCCGGTTTTGTTAAAGCCATATCCGGTAAATGCCCGGGCCGATTCTTTAACATCAGTTTCGGTATAGTTTCCGCGGCCAATGGTGAACAGTTCCATTACCTCGCGGGCAAAATTTTCGTTAGGATGATTTTTTTGATTTTGCTGATTATTTAAAAATTGCAGCATGGCGGGCGCTTCAGCAACCTGGAACAGCATGGCGCGGAAATTACCAAGGGCATTAGTTCGCTGTATATTATTAAGTTGTTGCGCAAAAAGGGCGTTATTGCTGCGGCAGGCAAAATGATTATGCCAAAATAGAGTCATCTTTTCTTGTAGAGGTGCATTTGTGATGCTCATCCGGTTTATCCAGGCAAGATTTAGCTCCTTTTCCTGCTGCTTTTGCTGTTGCATAAACATTTTGCGGGCCGTTACATCGCCTTTTATAAGGGCGGCATAATCGGTATCGCCCTGTACAATATTAACAGGTTCGGGATCTGTGGCATTAAGCATTTCTTTAACCTGGTGCTTAACAGAAGAATTGCCGAATGATTTTAAATCTTCGAAACGCATTCCAAAGCCAGCCCGTGATAACAAATGCTTAAGTTGCCTGCTATTGTTCATGATATTAATATGACAATATCTTTAGCTATTAGTTTAATTACCCCTGCATTATTATAAATATTATTATTTTAGAGCGATTAAACCTGAATCCATTTGAAAAAACTTTTACTAATCTTCGCCCTGCAATCCGCGATTTCTATAAAAAATGTACAATTTTCTCATTGAGCAAATTGTGTTAAAAAAACAGGATAAGTAACTTTATAATTGTGCCGCCATGTAAATAAATTGTTTATTTAACAATTACTCTTTATATTCGGTATACCAAACCATCATAATGTATAAACCTTTTATTGTTGCGCTCTGCTGTGCGTTTACATTTGTTGCCCGCGCACAATCGCCTGCGTTACCCGTACAAGAAACACAGCTATTTGGCAAAATTGATAAAGCCGATCTGGAAATGAAAGCCTGCGCTTTTGAACCGGACGCCAACGCTGAGGTATTGTTTGACAAGGCCGACATGTGGTACGGCGACGGCGTTGTTATAGATCGTCATAAACGGGTTAAGATTTTCAACCAAAATGGTGTTTACGAGGCAAATGTCAGGATTGAATATTTTAGTATTTATACTTCTGAATATATTGATGACATTGAAGCCGAAACAATAAATGTGACCGACGGAAAGATAGAGATCACAAAACTTGATAAAAAGCAAATATACACCGAACATGTAGACATACTGCGGAGCGCAATTATTTTTTCGTTGCCCAATGTTAAAGCAGGCTCCGTTGTTGAATTTAAGTACCGCTTGCACACACCGTTTGTAAATGTGCCCGATTGGGAATTTCAGAGCAATATTCCGGAGCGATATAATGAATTAACCACCGCCATACCTGACATCCTTTCGTATAAGGTGGAATTACGCACCAACCAGCCTTTTTTCAAAGACATAGCAAGCTCGGCACCCGGCAGTTCTTTTAATTATGATAAGCATGTGCGGGCGATGGTTAATGTAAAATCGTTTGTTGACGAGCCGTTTATGAGTTCGCGGGCTGATAATGTGCAATCCATACATTTTCAAATTACAGCAGTAACCGGCAATAACAATGTCAGTTCGTTTTTTAACAGCTGGAATAAGGTTGGCAAATTTTTAATTAACAACCGATATTTTGGATATGAGTTAAACACACACCTGAGCGGGCAAAAAGAGTTATTGGATAGGGCCAAATTATTAAAGGATAACGACCAAAAAATTAGCCTGATTTTTAATGAGGTAAAAAACAAATTAAAGTGGAACAATATAAACACATGGTATACAAACGACGGTGTAAGTAAAGCCTGGGATTTAAAAACAGGTAACTCTACCGAGATCAATATTATACTTTATAATTTGTTAAAATCTGCCGGTATTGACGCTTCTCCGTTTATGGTTAGCACCCATAAGCATGGCAAAATAAACCCAGCTTATCCCGGTGTCGGCAAGTTTGACCGTGCCGTTGTTTATGCAACAGGCAGCAACGGGGCTAATTACATTTTAGATGCCAGCGACAAATACAATTTATATAATGATACTCCTGCAGATTTGTTAAACTCATTTGGTTTGTTAATAGATAATGAACATCAGGCTTTTAAAACAATATTTATTGATAACCCTAATACTGTTAATGAAAGAGTTTTTATAAACGCCGGGATTAAGCCCGACGGAACCATGGAAGGCGTAGCTCAAAAAAGCAGCTTTGGTTATTTTAAAAAGAATGCCGTTGAGCGATATGACAAAGAAGGTGTGGAGAAATATAAAACATATTTAAAAGGGGGAAATAGCGGCTTAAACATAACGGACCTTAAAATGGGAAACATGGACGTTGACAGCCTGCCGTTAACCCAGGAAATAAGCTTTAAAACAGAATTAAACGGACAGGACGGCGATTATATTTACTTAAACCCCGATGTTTTTTCGCCTTTCAGGAAAAACCCGCTTGTTAGCGGAACCCGCCTAACCGACATTGATTTTAGTTATAACAGAAGCTTTTTTGCAACGGCAATCTACCAGCTACCCGCCGGATTTAAGATAGATGCAATTCCTAAAAATACGGTGATGACAATGCCCGATAACAGCATTAGCTTTAGTCGTTTAATTGCAGAGCAGGATGGTTTGATCTCTGTAAGGTACTCGGTTAATTATAACAGATCTATTTTTTTAAAAGAAGATTACAACCAGTTAAAAGAATTTTATACAAAAATGTACGAAATGCTTAATGAGCAAATTGTGTTAAAAAAGATATAGCATTAGCGCCATATTGTTTTACCTAAAGTATATTTTAAACCGCTGCTTAATAGCAGTTTTAATACGACCTAACAACCACAAAACCATCATAATGAATAAACCCTTTATTACACTGTTTTTATGTGCCGCTGCGGCAACGTGCTTTGCACAAACAACGCCCGCCTTTGTACCACCTGTTATGCAGTTTGGAAAAGTGGACCAGGCCGATCTTGAACTAAAGGCCTGCGACTTTGAAAAAGATGCAAATGCCGAAATGCTTTTTAATAAAGGCTCAGTTTATTTTGGGGCAGATCTGTCTACCATTACCGAAGAAGTGCACAAAAGGATAAAGATTTTTAACGACAATGGAAAAGATGAGGCTAATATCCATATTAAGTTTTACAGCAATCATCAACTGGAATATATTAGCGGCATACAGGCCCAAACCGTTAATTTGGTTAACGGGAAACCCGAGATCACTAAGCTCGACAAGAAACTGATATATACCAAGAATATTGACAGGCAATGGAGCGAGGTAACATTTAGCATGCCAAATGTGAAAGCAGGCTCCGTTATCGATATTAAGTATAACTTAAATTCAGGTAGCTTCGATGATTTTCCAGATTGGTTTTTCCAGGAAAAAGTACCGGTAAAATACAGCGAACTTACCACTTCAATTCCCGATGTTTTTTATTTCAGAGCGATGCCGCACATGATGCAGGGCTTGGCAAAAAGTGGTCACACCTCTGCAGGAAGAAGTTTGACTGATCAATCAGGAAATTATCCTTATACACTTGATATTGAAACAATGGGAATGGCAAACGTTAGCTCACTGCCCGATGAGCCGCTAATGTCGTCGTTTATTGATAATGTACAATCAATCCGCTTTCAATTGGTTACCATCAGGCCAATAGGCGGTTTTGCAAAATCATACTCAGATACCTGGGCCAAAGTAGGCGGCGAACTGATTGATGATGATGATTTTGGCGGACAGCTTAAAAGAAAAATTAATGGTGAAGATATTATTATAAACAAAGCAAAAACCTTTAAAACAGCCGACGAAAAGATTGCCTACATTTTTAATGAAGTAAAAAGCACAATGAAATGGAATGGTATTGATGATTGGTATACCAATGACGGAACGTACAGAGCATGGGAAAATAAAACAGGGAACTCAGCCGAAGTGAATTTGATTTTGTATCACTTGCTCAAACAGTCTGGCATAGAAGTTTATCCAATGGTGGTAAGCACACGCGAAAATGGCAAAGTTGATCCTTATTATACGTCGGTAGCACAGTTTAACCGAGCTGTGGTTTATGTACCGGTTGATAGCACAAAAAACTATGTATTGGATGCTACAGGGAAGTATAATACTTATAACGAAACCCCGGCTGAGTTGCTTAATTCAAGAGGCTTGTTTATTGATAAACCTAAAAATAAATATGATTTTGTCCACATAAAAAAGGATGTGCCGGCAAAGCAGATTATTTTAATACAAGCCGAAATAAAGGCAGGAGGCAAAATAGAAGGAACCGCCGAGATAAGCAGTACCAGCTATAATAAGATTAATACTATTGAACGTTATAAAACAGAGGGTGAAAAAAAATATACCGATTATTTAAGAGGTGATGACAACAACTTAAAAATATCGGAGCTTAAGCTTGATAACATAGATGTTGACTCATTGCCGTTAATTCAATCGGTTAAATTTAGCCTCGACCTTGCAGGATCTGACGATAATTATATTTACCTGAACCCCAATATTTTTACATCGCTTAAAACAAATCCATTCCTGAGCGAAAACCGCACTACTGACATTGATTTTGCTTATAAAAGGCTGTATGCTATAAACAGCGTCTACAAAATACCCGCGGGCTACAAAACCGATGCTCTGCCAAAAAGCGTTACGTTAGTGATGCCAGATAAAAGTTTCAGCTTTAAACGAATGGTGCTTGAACAGGATGGAAGTATAGTGATACGTTATGTTATAAATTACAATGTGCAGGAATACTCAAAAGACAATTACCCTGATTTGCATGAGTTTTTTAAGCAAATGAACGACATGCTGAATGAACAAATTGTATTAAAAAAATCATAAACCATGCACAAACGATATTTAAATAAACTGCTTTGCATTATTACTGTGTTTTTTATAGCCGCCGCTAAAACGTACGGGCAGGAAAAGGAAATACCTAAAGAGTTATACATAGCAACCAACATTCCGGATTCGTTAAAAGCGGATGCAAATTCTGTTGTGCGTTACAGCATGGAATACGATGTAATAAAAGGCCCAGGCAAGAAAACCATCAAGATACATAACCTTGTTACCATTCTAAATGAGAAAGCGGATGATGAAGCTGTTATGAATTTGCCATATAATAAAAAGTACGATAGCTATAGTGATATAATAATGCGGGTGTATGATGAAAAAGGCCTTTTGATAAAGAAATATCATAAAAGTGATATGTATGATGGCTCTGCCACATCGGGAGAAGATCTTGTAACCGATGAGCGATATCTCTATTTAAAACACACAATATCAAAATATCCGGAGACAATTGAGATAGAATATGAAGTAGCGACAAACAGCTTCATTAATGCAGGACAATGGATGTACCAGGATGATGAGCAGTCGGTACAAAACGCCTACTGCTATGTATCAGTTGATCACAATGAAGGCTTTCGATATCTTAACAAAAACACAAAACTTAAGCCTTTGGTTAATGGCGTTAACGGGGGGGACAACTATGCATGGGAAGTAAAAAACTTAAAAGCTGTTAAATTAGAGGATGGCGCGCAACCATGGCGGGTCTCCCCAAGTATTTACTTCTCAATGAATAAATTTAATTGTTATGGGTATCCGGGAGATATCAGCACATGGCAAAATTTTAGCAGTTGGCAAAAAGCACTGAATGCGGACGTTTGTTCCCTAACGCCCGAACGTGAAGCTGAGATCAGGAAAATGACCGACAGCATAAAAACGGATAAGGGAAAAGCCAGGTATTTGTATAAATATATGCAGCAAAACGTACGTTATGTTAGCGTGCAATTAGGTATCGGTGGGTTAAAGCCTTTTCCAGCGACATTTGTAGATCAAAAAAAATACGGCGATTGCAAAGCGCTTTCGAATTATATGAGCGCTTTGCTAAAAGCGGTTAATATTCCATCCTATTTTGCCATAATTAATGCCGAGTCAAATAAAGAGCCCGCAGATCCGTCATTTCCATACAATTATTTTAATCATGTTATATTGTGCGTACCTTTTAAAAATGATACCACTTGGCTTGAATGCACTGTAAATACACAGCCGTTTGGTAAATTAGGATCTTTTACCGAAAACCGGAGTGCGCTGATAGTTGCAGAAAATGGCGGCAGATTGATCAACACTCCCAAAAGCACCGCAGTAGAAAACCAGCTCAATACCGAAACGCACTTAATTTTAGACCCCGATGGCGGCGCAAAGGCCTCAATTAAGTTATTAAGTACCGGCGAGATCAGGGATCTTTTTGTAGATGAATTGCCGCAAATAAATTCAGATAAACAAAAAGAAGTATTGTTGCGGACGTTTGATATTAAACAACCATCAGTATTTGATTTTAAATCAGATAAGGACGCGGACGGAATAAAGGAAGCCAACCTTAGTTTAGAATTTGATAAATATTGCGACGTAAAGGCGGGCAACAAAATGTTTTACCATCCACAGGTAATAAGTTTTTGGGATTTTACAGTGCCGATACTTGAAAAAAGAAAAACGGATTACTATTTTGAATATCCCATGCTGGGATCGGATGTTACTATAATTGATCTGCCCGTAGGTTTCGAGGTAGAAACACTGCCTGTGAATCAAAGCTTGAAATTTACTTATGGCAGTTACGATATAAAATATGTTTATGATGCTGTAAAAAACCAGGTGGTGTGCACAGCTAAATATAGCTTAACCAATCACGTTATTCCAGCAGCCAAATACACCGAACTGCAGCAATATCTTGATGCTGTTATTAAAGCGCAAAATAAAAAACTGGTAATACGCCATAAGGCGTAAATTTGTCCTGATGATATTCAGGCTCGACGAACGTATACTATTTCCTGATGCCCATCTGGCCGAGCCGGATGGGCTTTTGGCTTTAGGTGGCGATCTATCGACCTCGCGCCTCCTACTGGCATACCAAAGCGGCATCTTCCCGTGGTATAGCGATGATACCCCTATCCTATGGTACTCGCCGCACGAAAGGTGTGTGATCTATCCACAGGAACTGCGTATTTCCAAATCAATGCGCCAGATTTTACGCTCAAACATATTTACCGTTACCACCGATAAATGTTTTGACAGGGTAATTACCGCATGCTCGGCCGTTGAACGTAAAGAGCAGGACGGCACCTGGATAACTGATGATATGCAAGCCGCCTACATACAGCTTCATGAGCAGGGCCACGCCCATTCTATTGAAGTTTGGCATCATAACGAATTGGTTGGAGGCCTTTACGGTATAGCTATCGGCAATGTTTTTTGTGGTGAAAGTATGTTTAGCCTGATGAGCAATGCCTCAAAAATGGCACTGATCTATTTATGCCAAAGCGGCTACCGCCTGATTGACTGCCAGATGCACAGCGAACACCTCCAATCAATGGGCGCAAGGATGATAACCCGCGAAGAATATATGGCCGAACTGCAAAAATCTGTAGCCTGAACAGTATCTTTGGATGTAGATGCAATCAGGAAATGGGTTAGTTAAACAAGTTAAAACTAATCTCTGACCTCTAATCACTAAAATGGAAATCATCATTCAAAAAGAACGTATAATATTAGGGATTGATCCGGGAACGGCAGTGATGGGCTACGGTTTGATAAAAGAAACAGGTCCTAAAATTGAATTGATAAGCCTGGGTGTGGTTAAGATGGATAAAATTGACGATCACATGCTGAAACTGCAGCGCATTTTTGAAAAAACCGTTGCCCTTATTGATAATTACAAGCCCGACTGCATGGCGCTGGAAGCACCTTTTTATGGTAAAAACATACAGGTAATGCTAAAGCTTGGCCGGGCGCAGGGTGTTGCTATGGCAGCAGGCTTATCGCGCAATATAGTTATAACCGAATATGCTCCCCGTAAAATAAAACAATCAATAACCGGCAATGGTAATGCAACCAAGGAGCAGGTTGCCGCTATGCTGCAAAATCTGTTAAAATTTAAAGAAACGCCCGATTTTTTGGATGCTACAGATGGACTTGCCGTGGCGGTTTGTCATTCATTTCAACGCATCCCGACAGGAAAAACAGGAGGCAAAAAATCCTATTCGGGGTGGGACACATTTGTGAAGGATAATGCTAAGCGAATTGTTTAGATTTCAGATGTGCGAATGTGCAGATTTCAAATGTGCGAATGACTTTGACTTGGAGATTTAACTATTCTTTTATTAAATATAAAAATTTGCACATCCACGCATCGGCACATCCGCACATCATCAATCAGCCTTCAAAGCCTGCCTTATTTTTTCAGCGGTGGCTTCGAGTTGTTCCGGCGAAAAACTTAGCTTGGGACGGGCAAAGTTCATATCGTCAACCCGGTTCATGGGGATGAGATGGATATGTGCATGCGGCACTTCCAGGCCTATCACCGCTACGCCAACCTTTTTGCAGGGAATGGCTTTTTTAACCGCCGTTGCCACTATTTTAGTGAATATTTGCAGGCCGGTATAGATATCATCGTCCAGATCAAAAATATAATCGACTTCCTTTTTGGGGATCACCAGCACATGCCCTTCGGCTAAGGGACTAATGTCCAAAAATGCCAGAAAATCAATAGTTTCGGCCACTTTATAAGCGGGAATTTCGCCTACTACTATTTTTGAAAAGATGGTCATGATTGGTTGATTAAGTGAGTTGTTGATTGGGTTGATTATGTTTTATTTCCGGTGCAGGCCGTTGTTGGTGTTGCCACCAACAACCCACAGAGGAGTAAAAGTAAAGTGCCCGTGAGGACACGGGCACCGGGACGTTTTTTAACGCGATATCTCCAAAACTTCAAATTCTATTTTGCCGGCTGGGACGGTGATCTCAATTTTATCGCCAACCTTTTTACCCAGCAAGCCCTTCGCAATAGGCGATGCTACCGATATTTTGCCCGTTTTCATATCAGCTTCACTTTCTGATACCAGCTGATAGCTCATAACGGCGCCGTTACTTACATTCTTTATTTTAACGATAGACAATGCCAGCACTTTTGACATATCAAGTTTTGATTCATCAAGCAGGCGGGCATTCGCAAGCATCTCGCCCATTTTGGATATTTTTGCCTCATGCAAACCTTGAGCTTCCTTGGCGGCATCATATTCGGCATTTTCCGAAAGATCGCCTTTATCGCGGGCCTCGGCTATTGCTTTACTGATATTGGTGCGGCCTGAAGTTTTTAATTCGTGTAACTCTCTCTTTAAATTTTCTAAACCTTCTTTGGTATAATATGCTACCTCTGCCATAACGCACTTATTAATTTATTAATAATTTAGTTCCTATTGGTTAGCCAAAAAAAAACCGCCCTTCTTTTTTTTTAGAAGGACGTAATGACTTTAAAAACAAACAAGACTATATTGGCCATGCCTACATAGTCTTGCTTTGTGTAAAACGAAGATAAGATATTTAAATTTTAAAAACCAAATTTTTTTGCCTGGGTGGGCCTGTTCATAGTTGATTGTTCATGGATCATGGTTGGAAAGATAGTGTAACCAACACAATAAAAAACTATGAACAATCAACCATGATCCATGAGCATCTGCCCGGTTGTCAGCTTAATTTTACTTTGGCATGGTGTGTGAGCTATAAGTATGGCACTTTTAACTTTTATTCATCAGCTAAATTATTTATAACTTTGCGCCATGATAATTGAGGTATTAAAATCCAAGCTTCATAGGGTAAAGGTTACCCAGGCCGAGTTGAATTACGTGGGGAGTATCACCATAGATGAAGATTTAATGGATGCCGCCAATATTATTGCTAACGAAAAAGTTCAGATAGTAAATAATAATAACGGCGCACGTTTTGAAACCTATGTAATTAAAGGCGAACGTGGCTCTGGCACAGTTTGTCTTAATGGTGCTGCCGCCCGGCTGGTACAGGTAGGTGATATTGTGATAATTGTTTCTTACGCATATATGGAACTGGAAGAAGCGCGGAACTACGAACCGATATTGGTATTTCCGGATACGGATAATAAATTAATAAAGTAGCTTAGCGGCACCAAGCCCTTTTACTGAATGAAGTTTTTATATACGGCAATTTTACTGCTGGCAATATCCCCTTGCTTTGCGCAAAAGCAAAATGTTTACTACTTAAAGAACGATGGCAGATATGTTGACCTTCGTGATAGTGCCGACTATATACGAGTAGTTAGAGAACCGGATTCTGCATCGGTTTTGTATAATGTGTTTGAGTTTTATAAAAAAGGCGAAAAGAAGCTGATCGGCAAATCATCGTCAATAGACCCTCCTGTTTTTGAAGGCCAATGTATTACGTACTATGAGAACGGGCGCCGTAAGGATGCAGCCACTTATAAAAAGGGACGGGTAGCCGGTACCGAATATGATTTTTATCCGAATGGAAGAATCTATTTAGAAAAGGAATATCCCGATAATAATAGCCTTTATAATGACGTTGACAACAACTTTATTATTAAATCAGAGCTTGATTCGCTCGGGACAGTGCTGATTGAAAACGGAAACGGGTATTATAAAGGATACGACGACAAGTTTGCATATGTGAACGAAGAGGGACCTATAAAAAACGGAAAGCGGGATAGTACTTGGAAAGGGATTTTTAAAGAATACAATGCCGGATTTACTGAAAGCTACGCCAATGGCGTACTAATTAGCGGAACAGCAACTGCTAAGAATGGGGAAGTTACAATATATACCAAATCGCGCGGAACCGCTCCGGAATTTAAGGGCGGAGTAGATGCCTTTTATAAGTACCTGGGCAAACATATCCACTATCCGGATTATGAATTAAACAGAAATATTCAAGGGAAGGTCTTCATTTGTTTTGTGGTTGAAAAAGACGGGAAAATAAGCAATATAAAAGTCTTAAAATCGGTAACGCCCAACATCGATGCCGAAGCTGTAAGGGTAATTAAAAACTCACCACTATGGGTACCCGGAACTTTGTTTGGCAAGCCGGTAAGGGTATACTATAGCGAACCCATAAGCTTTTCGATAAATTAGCTCCCATTAGGATAAGCGTTAAGTCCCAATACCAGGTGCAGGTAGGCATCATCGTCAATGTGATTGCGTAATACGTAAACCACCCTGATGCGGATTTTCGGCTGCCGCACATGCTCATCTAAAAAACTGGAATTGTCAATATCCAGCACCATGCTGTTGCCCACGCCCTGAGTAATATCTTTACGCGATGCCACTAAAACTTCGTCGGTCCCATCAACTTTTGACATGTAAACCTTTATAGAAACAAGGTTGCCTATATTAAAATCGGTCGGGTTCTTTGCTATCAGTTTGGCCGAAACAATGCTTACTTCACTTACCTTATCGGCATTATTGCCGTTTTTTTTAAAATCCTGGTCAAAGCTGGTGGCCATACCCATGGCAGAAAGTTCAACGCCTACGTCCGAATTTTCGCGGATCATTACCGTTGTGGTATAAGGAAACGTTGATTTAACGATGGATTGCACGGTGGCGCAACCGCAGAGCGCAGCTGCTAGGCCAAATGAAATAATTAGCTTTATCTTTCTCCTCATCTTCGGGCCTTTTATTCTATTTCAAACAATAAATGTAAGGTATATCTACCTATAAAGTTAACGATTCAAACTGTGGAAATTCTGTAGGTTTTAGAGATAAATTAACATTTTGTTAATACGCCTCAAGTAGGCAGATATAAACGGGGGTTAGCCAGCTGAATAAAAATGGAAAAAATAAAGACCATATACTCATATTTTTCTATCTTTGCACCCCGACAAGAAGAAACCGGATTGCGGAATGCGCACGCTCAATTTCGGATGTTTTACGTTGGCATCTCCGCACAAGGCAGCTTTCTTGAAAAAAAAAAGCCCATGCCCAAAGATAACTCCATTAAATCCGTTTTAATTATTGGTTCAGGACCCATCATTATTGGTCAGGCCTGTGAATTTGATTACGCCGGCTCGCAAGCAGCCCTTTCGTTAAAAGACGAAGGAATATCCGTATCAATCATAAATAGCAACCCTGCTACTATTATGACTGATAAGGTAATTGCCGATCATGTTTATCTGTTGCCGCTAACCAGCGAAAGCATTGAAAAGATATTAAAAGAGCAACAAATTGACGCGGTGCTGCCAACAATGGGCGGCCAAACGGCGCTTAACCTTTGTATTGAGGTTGCCGAACGCGGAATTTGGGAAAAATATGGGGTTAAGATTGTTGGTGTTGATTTAGCCGCTATCGAAAAAACCGAAAACCGCGAGGCTTTCCGCCAGCTAATGGTTGATATTGGTGTTGGCGTTGCTACTTCAAAAATTGCTAACTCGTTTTTAGAAGGTAAAGAAGCAGCACAGGAAATAGGCTTCCCGCTGGTTATTCGCCCAAGCTATACGCTGGGTGGTAAGGGTGCCGGTTTTGTACATAAAAAAGAAGAATTTGATGCCGCTTTAAGCCGTGGCCTGCAAGCATCGCCAACACATGAAGTATTGGTAGAGCAGGCCGTTTTAGGCTGGAAAGAATATGAGCTGGAGTTGCTGCGCGATAACAATGATAACGTAATTATCATCTGCTCTATCGAAAACTTCGACCCAATGGGTATTCACACCGGCGACTCGATCACCGTTGCCCCGGCAATGACACTGAGCGATCGTTGTTACCAGGATATGCGTAACCAGGCTATCCGCATGATGCGCGCCATTGGTAACTTTGCAGGTGGCTGTAACGTACAGTTTTCGGTTAACCCTGCCGATGAATCTATCATCGCTATCGAGATCAATCCACGCGTATCACGTTCATCAGCCTTAGCATCAAAAGCAACCGGTTACCCAATTGCAAAAATTGCTGCTAAACTGGCTATAGGTTATAATCTCGACGAAATAGAAAATCAAATCACCAAAACAACTTCAGCTTATTTTGAGCCGACCTTGGATTATGTGATCGTTAAAATACCACGTTGGAATTTTGATAAATTTAAAGGCGCTAACCGCGAACTTGGTTTGCAAATGAAATCGGTAGGCGAGGTAATGGGCATTGGCCGCAGCTTTATTGAGGCGCTACAAAAAGCCTGTCAGAGTTTGGAGATTGGCCGCGCCGGTTTAGGAGCCGATGGTCGCCAAAGCCGCAACCTCGAAGAAATTATGCACAGTCTTGAGCATCCAAGCTGGGACAGGTTGTTCCACATTTATGATGCATTAAGCCTCGGTGTGCCAATTGAATCGGTAAGAAAAGCCACTAAAATTGACCGCTGGTTTTTAAACCAGATAATGGATGTGGTAAACCTGGAAACGGAGTTGCGCCGCTACTCACTGAGTAATATCCCCGAAGACTTCTTGTTCCTGTTAAAGCAAAAAGGATTTTCGGATACACAAATAGCCTATATATTGGGCAACGTTACCGAGGAAGATGTTTACCAGCGCCGCCAGGCATTAAACATCCGCAGGGTGTACAAAATGGTCGATACCTGTGCTGCGGAATTCCCGGCTAAAACCCCTTATTACTACTCAACTTACGAGGGCGAAAACGAATCTATCGCCTCCGATAAGAAAAAAATAATTGTATTAGGCTCGGGCCCTAACCGTATCGGTCAGGGTATTGAATTTGATTACAGCTGCGTGCATGGTTTACTTGCTGCAAAAGAATCGGGCTTTGAAGCCATAATGATTAACTGCAATCCCGAGACGGTTTCAACCGACTTTAACATGGCCGATAAACTATACTTTGAGCCGGTTTACTGGGAGCATGTGCGCGAGATCATTGAGCTTGAAAAACCTTATGGCGTAATTGTTCAGCTGGGCGGTCAAACTGCTTTAAAAATGGCCGAAAAAATGCATGAGCATGGCATCAGGATCATCGGTACTTCATTTGATAATATGGATATCGCCGAAGACCGTGGCCGCTTCTCGGACTTACTGAAAGAACTGGAGATCCCATACCCTAAATACGGCGTTGCCGAAAGTGCCGAAGAAGCACTTGAAGTTGCACATGCTGTAGGCTACCCGGTACTGGTGCGCCCAAGTTATGTATTAGGCGGCCAGGGAATGAGCATTGTTATTAACGACGAGGATCTGGAAAAAGCAGTGGTGAGCTTACTGAAAAACCTGCCCGGCAACCGTGTACTGATTGACCATTTCCTTGACCGCGCTGCCGAAGCCGAGTCAGATTCGATAAGCGATGGAGATGATGTGCATATTGTTGGGATGATGGAGCACATTGAGCCCGCTGGTATCCATTCCGGCGATTCTTTTGCTGTATTGCCACCTTTCGACTTGTCAGAAAGCGCCATTAACCAGATGGAGGAATATACTATTAAAATTGCCAAAGCGCTAAACGTTATAGGCTTGCTTAATATACAGTTTGCTATAAAAAACGATAAAGTGTATGTAATAGAAGCTAACCCGCGTGCATCGCGTACGGTGCCGTTTATAGCAAAAGCTTATGACGTTCCATACGTTAACATCGCCGCTAAAGTAATGCTGGGTGTAAACAAGCTTAAAGACTTTACCATTGAGCGCAAACTATGGGGATATGCCATTAAAGAACCTGTTTTCTCGTTCGATAAGTTCCCTGAAGTAAACAAAGAGCTTGGTCCCGAAATGAAATCAACCGGCGAGGCCATCCGTTTTATACCCAACCTTCAAGATCCATACTTCAGGCATTTGTACAAAGAGAAATCGATGTACCTGAGCCGGTAATCTTGGGTTGAAAGAAGATGAGGTGAAAGGATAAAGGCGAAAGGTAAAAGGTTTTGCAAAGCGAGGAGGTCTTCATTATGAAGACCTCCTCGCTTTTTAGTTTTGTTCCTTCTCTATATTAAGGCAAAGGGCTATAGGTCTTGTAAAACGAAATGTTCTCCAAAGTGTGATAACCTTTCGCCTTTTTACCTTTGTCCTTTCACCTTTGCCATTTCGCCTTTATCCTCACCTTACTCCACAATCAATCCCGATACTTCAAAAGTTAACTTATCATTTGGGTTTGCTTTAGCCTCGTGTTGTTTTTTACCGATTACGGTATCACCGGCAAAATGCTGCATATCATCGGCCATAAATTGTTTTTGGGCTATGCCTTCGGCAATTATATATTTGCCTTTCAAATCAAGTGGCAATGTTATATCATATTTGCTAAAATGTGCCGCTATTATTTTTCCCTTGCCGGCATCTATATCAAACCAGCCACCTTGCTGTTTGGTTACCTTTAATACCGACCCTTTTATAGCTGTTTTTATCCTTGTTTTGTTGCCCATAAATGCCTCAAGGTTTTGAGCATCAATTACCTGGGTGGGTGCAGGCTTTGTGCCATAAACCTTACCATGCTGAGTCTGCATGCCCGGCATAAAACCCAATATAAAACAGGTTAATATTATTGTTAATGCTTTCATAATAAACTAATAACAACCAATAGTTTATAGGGTTTTTAAATTTTGCATCTATAAAGAGAAAGGCTTTTTCTTAAAGCGAAGGATAAAGACAAAGAGATAAAATATTTTAAATGAAGATTCTCCCAAGACAATAAAACCCTTTTGCCTTTGTCCTTTCGCCTTTACGCCTCTTGTTCCCCTGTTAATATTTGTTAAATTTCTTTAAACAGAGCAATATTAAGCCTATAATTGCAGTTGAATACGTGTTATAGCGTAAGCATACTGAAATAAAATAATTTTACTTCTTAGCGTTTTTTTTGCATGAAACACCCCTTACTTCGCATATTACTTTTACCTGCGTTTATTTTATCGGTTACTTTATCAATTACAGGTTGTAAAAAAGCAAACAATGCAACCATTGTTTCTGTTCCTACTGTTGTTTCCAGCAGCACCATTATTGATGTTACAACTACAACTGCTCAAAGCGGTGGTATAATTAGTGCTAATGGCAATGCCGGAATTACAGCCAATGGCGTTTGCTACAGTGCTACAAATAATACGCCTACCACAGCAGATAGTAAAACAAACGATCTGGTATCAACTGTAGCCATTGGTGATGCGCCATTTACCAGTAGCTTAACTGGTTTAACACCCAATACAACCTATTATTTAAGGGCTTATGCTACCAATAGTGCAGGTACCGGATATGGTAGCGTTATAAAATTTACAACAAGCTCAGATATTGCATCCATAGCGGGCAATGTTACTACCCTGGCAGGAAACGGATCACCGGGCTATCTCGATGCCAACGGTACCGGAGCTATGTTCAATAACCCGCAAGGAATATCGGTTGACGCTAACGGCAACGTGTACGTGTCTGATTCATATAACAATTACATAAGGAAAGTTACCCCGGGTGGCCAGGTATCCACAATAGCCGGCGATGGTACAATTGGTTATCAGGACGGACCAGTTGCTAACGCAGAGTTTTATGATCCAATGGGATCAACTTTTGACAGTCAGGGTAATTTGTTTGTGGCTGATTATGGCAACAACGTGATCCGTAAAATTACACCGGGAGGTACTGTGAGTACTTATGCAGGTAATGGTACAGCAGGTTATGTTGATGGCAATACAAAAGGAGATACTATCGAATTCAAAAATCCTTCGGGAGTGGTGTTTGACGCGGCCGGAAACTTATATGTAACCGACCGGGGCAACCAGCTGATCCGTAAAATTACACCGACAGGCGCTGTTACTACCGTTGCAGGTATACCTTCACTCCCCAATGCTGGTTATCTTGACGGAACATTGTTTGGAGCAGCATTTTATGATCCCAACGCATTAACTATTGATGCAAATAACAACCTGTATGTTGCCGATCAGGTAAACTCGGCAATCCGTAAGGTTACTACACCGGCGGGGGTTACTACCACTATTGCCGGCGGCCCAAAGCAAACAAATTTGCTCAATATCCCGGTAGGAATAACAAGTGATAAAACGGGCAATTTATATATTGTTGACGAAGGCGGTCGTTTGCTGCTGTATACTTCAAGTAATGTTTTATACGTTTTGGCTGGAGGCTGGAACATTTCCGGCTCAGCCGACGGATTGGGTACAGCTGCGCAATTTAACAATCCGCAAGGCGTTGCTATTGATGCAAACGGTAATATTTACATTGCCGATAAGGGCAATAACAGTATCCGTAAGGTTAACGTAGTAACCGCAACACATTAAAAATATTAGTGCTGGTTATTAGCTTAACTCGCCCAGCTTAATTAAAGCGTAGAATAGCCCGGTGCAATGTAATGCCTGGGCTATTTTATTATCGGCCAGTAGTTGTTTTACTTCGGCTATGGTATAGGTTTCCACAATAAGCTCTTCCTGTTCATCAAGGTGCTGGTCCTGTACCTTTTTGCCTCCTTTTGCCAAATAGCACGACGTATGGTTATTTGCGGTTGACGGATTTGCATAAACAGTACAAAGCAGCTCAAAATCATCAAACTGATAACCCGTTTCTTCTAACAGTTCACGGCGTATGGCTTGTTCGGGCAGTTCACCCCCATCAATTACTCCACCCGGGATTTCGAGCGAAACAATTTCTGACGCATGCCGGTATTGCCATACCATTAAAATTTTATTGTCTTCGGTTAAAGCAACGGCATTTACCCAATTGCTGTATTCTAAAACATAATAATCTTCAACTATATGTCCGCCTGGCATTTCGCATCTGTCGGTACGGAGTGTCGCCCAGGGGCCTTTGTGCAGATATTTGGATGAAAGTTTTTTCCAGGTAAGTTCTTCGTGGTTCATAGTTAATAGCTAAACGGGTCAATGTAAGAAATATACTTAAAGGATAGGTTGATCTGTACAGTCGGGATCACGGTTTCTAAGTCCGCCCTCTTTTCTGGGACGTTCATAGGAGGTACGAAGCAATCCCCCCTACTTTACAGAGCGAAGCGAAATGTATGCAACCAGCAAAGTCGATCTGTATAGTATAGAGGTTGCTTCTTCGTTCCTTATCGCAACGACATGATGGCGAGTTTAATTCTCCAACCCCACCCAATTACCATCTTCTTTAATAATGCCGATCAGTTCGTCAAGGGCATTAGCTGAATTGATATTTTTTTTCACTGCTTCTTTGCCGCGGTAAAGGGTAACCTTATCGGTACCTGATCCCACATAACCATAATCGGCATCAGCCATTTCGCCGGGACCGTTTACGATGCAGCCCATAATGCCAATTTTTAAGCCTTTTAAATGGCTGGTACGGCTGCGGATCATCTGTGTGGTAATCATAAGATCAAACAAGGTACGGCCGCAGCTTGGGCACGAAATATATTCTGTTTTAGAGATTCTTGAACGCGTTGCCTGCAAAATACCGAAAGCCGTTGAGGTAATTGCCTTCGTTTCGGCTTCTGGCGCATCAATCCATACGCCATCACCAAAACCATCTACCAACAGGGCTCCTAAATCGGTAGCGGAGTGGAGCTGCAAGTCCTGAGTCTTGAGTCTTGAGTCTTGAGTTTTAAAAGAATAATCGCGTTTAATAATAACAGGAACTGCTATCCCTAATTCTTCCAGCTTAAAAAAGAATGAGCGCTGATCGGCCATGCCATGCAGCTCATCGGTTTCCAGTACAAAAACCAATGAGTGATCAAATGGCAGCGAGCCAAAATCGTCGGATTCAAGGTCGCTATGTTTTATCCTCACCAGGTTTAATGCTGATGAGCGATCATCGGTCACCAAAAACTCATTTAACGTAAATAAAGGGTGGCACATGGTTTTATCGGCCAACTTTTGCCATGTAGTATAATTATAAAGCTGTTTTAAATTGCCCGGAAGGGTAAACGATGGCAGACTATCCGCCAGATACACAAAGTCAACCGATTGATCGGCCATGTTGTATTTATCCAGCAATGGCGAATACAAGTAACCCGCATCATTTAAAACAGATGGGTCTTTTAAATTCTTTTGTGAAAGATCAATCACTACCCGCGGCACCATGTGCCCGCCAATAAAAGCATTAGCCTCGTAAGTATGACGGCGTTTGTATTCAAATGGAGAGTGTGAAGAAGGTGAAAGGTCTTTATCGCTTTCAATATTATTACCTTTAGCCTTTAGCCTTTCTCCTTTTGCCCTTTCGGTATATCGTTCCACCAAGGCAATAGCAACTGGCGCTTCTGCCTCCGGTTCTTCGGTTAATGAAACTCTTACCGTGTCGCCAAGGCCGTCTTCCAACAGTGACCCTATACCCACGGCAGATTTGATACGACCATCTTCGCCGTCACCGGCTTCGGTTACGCCCAGGTGCAGTGGGTAGTTCATGCCTTCGGCAACCATGGTTTCAACCAGCAGGCGGTAGGCTTGCACCATTACCTGCGGATTACTCGATTTCATGCTGATTACCAGGTTATAAAAATTCAACGTCTCGCAGATCCGCATAAACTCCATTGCAGATTCAACCATACCCTGCGGGGTATCGCCATAACGGCTCATTATCCTGTCAGAAAGGGAACCATGATTGGTGCCAATCCGCATAGCCGTGCCATATTCCTTGCAGATTTTTACCAGCGGTGCAAACTTTTGGTTGATGCGCTCCAATTCGCCCTGGTACTCGGCGTCGGTATAATCAATCTGATCGAATTTCTTTTTGTCGGCATAATTGCCGGGATTTACGCGCACTTTTTCAACAATGCGTGCGGCTACTTCGGCAGCATTAGGTGTAAAATGGATATCGGCTACCAGGGGCACATTGTAGCCACGCTGGCGCAGTTGTTTTTTTATTTCGGCCAGGTTTTGTGCTTCTTTAATGCTCGGCGCAGTAATACGCACATATTCACAACCGGCATCAACCATCCTTATAGATTGCTCAACCGTACCAATGGTATCCATGGTATCGGTAGTGGTCATGCTTTGAATACGGATAGGATTATTGCCACCCATAGGCACATCGCCAATGGCAACCTCACGGGTTACAAACCGCGAATATTGGGTTAACGAATTACAATAACGGCCTTGCAGCAATTTAACAGCATCAGTATTCATCAGTTGATGGTTTTTATATGGTACAAAAATACGAAATATGCTGAATGGTTGTAATATGGTTTATCGCGATTTGGATGATAGGCTGTGAGGACACAGCCCATGGAATTGGAGGTGATACAATCCTCGGTTTAAGTATCATTTTGTTGACAAAGCGCAACGTAATTGATTTGTTACCAATACCTTAACACGAAGCCTATGTGTGAATAGTAAGTTTGATCAATGTTTTTGCAACCGTTGCTGATTTGTTACATAATCTCGAATTGACAAAGCATAGTTGTTGCCGTTTAACCATATATCGTTAAAAATAAACATTTAATACTTATCCCTATCGATCATGAAAAAACCAGTCATTATTGCAATTTTGTTATTGCTTTCGTCCTTCTTAGTAAAAGCACAGGACAACTTAAAACACGTGGCCCAGCCCGACAGCATTATTAAAGTGATACCTGTTGGCGATGGCCGCTACGATGGTTACCTGTATACCATTGGCGGCAAATTGCAAACCCGCGAAGATGTTACCCTCAAATTATTAGCTTATGCACCGTCAGCCGATGAATATCATAAGGCAAAAGCTAGCGCCACCTGGGCGTATGTTTCGGCCGGAGGCTTGATGCTTACGAGCCTTGCAGCCGGTGTTGAGTTTGGCAAAAACAATAAATACGCCGGCGAAACAACCGGATTTGTAAACGGCCAGCCCGTATTTATTTACCAGCACCACAGCCTTACAGGGGCCTATATTTTTACAGGAATGGCAACGGCTTTTTTGATTTCGGGCATCATTAATTTCTCCAATGCCGGTAGGCACATTAATAATGCGTTAAAAAAGTATAATCTGCGGTTTGAGTAATTCAAGGTCCGCTCGATAAAAAAAGGATGATAAACGCATTTAATAAATAACAGCGTTTAACCCGATAAAGGCGTTAAATTTGCGCTTATCATGCCCTTACTCGATATTGTATTTCAGGACGACGATCTGGTAGCTATTAACAAGCCGCATGGTTTGCTGGTGCATCGTTCACCTATAGCGGCCGATGCCAGTGAGTTTGCTTTGCAAATGCTGCGCGATCAGCTTAACAGGCACGTATTCCCCGCGCACCGGCTCGATCGTAAAACCAGCGGTATATTATTATTTGCTTTAAGTAAAGATATTGAGAAGCTGATGCAAATGCAGTTTCAGGATAATTTGGTAGATAAAAAATACCTGGCCATAGTACGTGGACACACGCCTGATGAAGAGGAGATTGACTATGCATTACGTAAAGAGAACGGAACACTACAGGAAGCCTTTACTCGCTACAAAACCGTTGCCCGTGCCGAGCTGGATGTGCCGCTGGGCAATCATCCAACGTCGCGCTATTCGCTTGTTGAAGCCAATCCAGAGACAGGCCGCATGCACCAGTTACGCAAGCACTTTGCCCACATATTTCACCCTATAATAGGCGACAGAACGCATGGCTGCAACAAACAAAATAAACTGTTTAAAGAGCGCTGGGAGCTTGACACCATGCTGCTGCATGCTTCGCAATTATCATTTAATCACCCGGTTACTCATGCACCCGTACAGATCGAAGCGCCTTTACAGGATGAATTTTTACGGATGATAGCGCTTATGGGGTGGAATACTGAGTGTTAAAATCCCTTGGGATTCTGAAGGAGAAATAACAAAAGATGCGCCATCGGCGCAAAACGTCGGTAGAAAATTTGTTGCAAAAACGTTTTAGCGTGCCATAGGTACGCTACATACCCGCGTATAGGTTTCGTACCGACGGCACGCTGTTACTTTTGGCTTTTCTTTTCTACCGACCTTTGACCCCTCCGGGGTCTTTCCCTTAACTTATTTGTTCAACATATCCTCATGAACAAATTTGTCATTCTTAATTAAACCTCACATCTACGTTACCGCTTGATGCATTGGCTGTAACCGGGACACCGCCGCCGTTTACGCTTCCGTTTATGCGGTCTTTTTTCCAATCGCCGCTAAAGCCGCTGATATTACCAGGGTGCTCATTAATTCTTTCGCCCTTTATATCCAAATCAAGGCCTTGTTTTAATGGTAATTGCAGATCGATATTTCCAGAGCTTGCGTTTAGCTTAAGGTACTTACCAACTTTAACCATTTGTGCATTTAAGCTGCCTGCACTGGTGGTAGCCTCCAGGCTGCAATTCATTCCTTTTAAATCAATACCGCCGCCCGAAGTGCCGGTAATTAGCTCACCTTCAATATTCTTACCTTCAACGCCGCCACCGCTGGTATGCGCAGTAATGTTTCCTTTTAAATTTTCGAGGATCAATCCGCCACCCGAAGTTACCAGCTTGATTTTTCCAGCGCAATTTTTAGCTATAATGCCGCCGCCACTGGTAGTAAGATCAATGTCGTTGCCAGAGTTAGAAACCTCTATACCACCGCCCGATGTTCTGCCATTAATGGTTCCGTTAATCTTATCCAACTGCAGGCCACCGCCGCTGGTGGTAAACTTTTCATCTCCTTGTAAATTATCCAAATGTATGCCGCCGCCACTGGTTTTTAAATCGGTTGAAACCGCCCGCGGAACGTATATTTTAAATGATATGCTCATTGATTTTTTCCAGTCGTTAAAATTGTGTTTGGTTTTTACCACGGCATTTAACTCGTGCCCGGTTACGGTGATGCTCATATCGTAATCTTCATCAAGGCGTTTTTGGATCTCTTCTTTTGATAATTCCTGGTTGTTATTACCTCTGATATATACTTCAACCCGTGGCGCTTGTCCGCTTTCGCCGCTAACAGAAATTCCACCTGCAGACGTTGATACCACTATATTGCTTATAGCATCATTGGCTAATGATTTGGTAAGATAAGGCGTTTTGTTATCCTGAGCCAGCGCCACAACACTTTGGCAGGCTACTATAAATAAGGTTAAATACGTTTTCATAATTTTAATTTGGTTTAGTTAATAGACTGCTGTTTATTCCGCCGCGTTGCATTTAAAGTGATATTTATTTTTACAGACCAATTTAAAAAAGAAAGCCCCGGGAACCACCCCAGGGCTACTTAACATAAACTATAAAACTGAACACAAACGCCAAATTAAATAAAGGCTATCAGGCTATTTTCATCTTCACTTCAAACCTTTCACCTTTCCGCCCTTCACCTTCCTAACTGCATCCCATCGAATTCCCGCAATTTAAACATTTATAACAAGTACCTGATCGTATGGTAGTATGCCCGCAAGTACTGCAAGCAGGGGCATCGCTTTGCACCCCCATACTTAAGTCGACACTAAACTGTTTCTTACTGCCATTATTGCCTGCCGCTACGTTAACCGGTTCGTACACATTACTTTCGTCGGTATTAAAATCCCCGTCTTCCATTTGCGGGTTACCGGTAATACCGTTTTGTTCGGTAATTACGTGCACCAGGTCGGTACGGTTTTGATACTCGTAGCCCAGCATCCTGAAAATATAATCAATGATGGACGTTGCACTTTTTATGTTAGCGTGGCCAACCACCATTCCGGCAGGTTCAAAACGGGTAAAAGTAAATTTCTCTACATATTCTTCCAGCGGAACGCCATATTGCAAGCCAACCGAAACCGCAATAGCAAAGCAGTTCATCAGCGAGCGGAAGGTGGCACCTTCTTTATGCATGTCCACAAAAATTTCGCCCAGGGTGCCGTCCTCATACTCCCCTGTTCTAACAAATACAGTTTGGCCATCAATCATCGCCTTTTGTGTATAGCCGCGACGTTTAAACGGCAAACTCTTTTTTTGCACCACGCGCGACAACTGGCGCATAAAGGCGGTGTCTTTTGATTTTTCCATTATGGCAATAGCTGCTTCGATCACCTGCTCTGGTGTCAGATCGCTCAATTTAGCGTTAGCGGCTTCGCCCAATACTTCTTCTACGGTTTCCAGCTTTTCATCAACCACTTCATCTTCCTTAACGTCAGACTTGGTTGATAGCGGCTGCGACAATTTACAACCATCACGGTAAAGCGCATTGGCTTTTAAGCCCAACGCCCATGAGAGCTTATAACAATCTTTTATCTCCTCTGCCTTTGCTTCATTTGGCAGGTTAATGGTTTTTGATATCGCACCCGAAAGGAAGGGTTGTGCTGCCGCCATCATTTTAATATGCCCGTGCGAGTGAATATACCGCTCGCCTTTTGCGCCGCATTTGTTGGCGCAATCAAATATGGGGTAATGTTCTTTTTTAAGATATGGAGCACCTTCAATGGTCATGGTGCCGCAGATATACTCATTAGCTTCAGCAATTTGTTTACGGCTAAAGCCCAATGCGCGCAGCACATTAAAACCGGGAGCGTTGTATTGTTCGGGAGTAAAGCCCAGGCGTTTAAAGCAATCTTCGCCCAGCGACCATATATTAAAGGCAAAACTGATCTCAAAAGCCGCTACAAGCCCCTTGTCCAATTCTTCCAGTTCATTATCCGAAAAGCCTTTCGCTTTTAAAGTATCCGTATTAATATGCGGAGCACCTTGTAAGGTTGCGGCTCCTTTAGCATAATTTACTATAGCCGTAACCTCGTGTGCGGCATATCCCAAATTGCTTAAAGCCTCTGGTACCGCCTGATTGATAATTTTGAAGTAACCGCCACCAGAAAGCTTTTTAAATTTCACCAAAGCAAAATCAGGCTCAATGCCGGTGGTATCGCAGTCCATTACCAGGCCAATAGTACCTGTTGGTGCTATAACAGTTGTTTGCGCGTTGCGATAGCCATATTTTTCGCCCATTTCCACCGCTTTATCCCAGGCATTGCAAGCTGCTGAAAGCAGGTAATCCGGACATTGGTTTTGGTCGATGCCCGGAGGGTGAATTTCCAAACCTTCGTAATTTTCGGTTGAATTATATGCAGCGTAGCGATGGTTGCGCATTACGCGCAGCATGTGCTGTTTATTATCCTCAAAACGACGGAACGGCCCCAACTCCCTCGCCATTTCGGCCGAGGTGGCGTAAGCAGCGCCCGTCATGATAGCGGTAATGGCACCGCCTATAGCGCGGGCCTTTTTACTATCATAAGGTATCCCGTTAACCATTAGTGCCGAACCAAGGTTAGCATAGCCTAAGCCCAAAGTGCGGTAATCATAAGATAACTGTGCCACTTCTTTCGACGGGAATTGCGCCATCAGTACCGATATCTCTAACACAATGGTCCAGATGCGACAGGTATGTTCAAAACCTTTTACATTAAATACACGCGTTTTTGGGTCAAAAAAATGAGCCAGATTAATAGATGCGAGGTTGCATGCCGTATTATCCAGAAACATATACTCCGAACACGGGTTTGATGCATTAATTCGGCCTCCTTCGGGGCAGGTATGCCACTCGTTTATGGTAGTATCAAACTGTACGCCCGGGTCGGCGCAGGCCCATGCGGCAAAAGCAATATCATCCCATAATTTTTGTGAAGGGATTGATTTAATGGCTTTACCCGTCATGCGGCTTATAAGGTCCCATGGCTTTTCATCTTCCAGCGCCTTAAAAAAGCTGTTTGGAATACGTACAGAGTTGTTAGAATTTTGACCTGATACCGTGCGGTACGCTTCGCCTTCATAATCAGACGAGTAACCGGCGGCTATCAGTGCGGCGACTTTTTTTTCTTCTTCAACTTTCCAGTTTACAAAGCTTTCTATTTCGGGATGATCAAGATCAAGACAAACCATTTTGGCCGCCCTACGGGTTGTTCCGCCTGATTTAATGGCACCTGCCGCACGGTCGCCTATTTTAAGGAACGACATCAGACCAGATGAATAGCCCCCGCCCGAAAGTTTTTCGTTATCGCCTCTTATTTTTGAGAAGTTGGTGCCAACCCCCGACCCATATTTAAAGATCCTGGCTTCGCGTACCCAAAGGTCCATTATGCCGCCTTCATTCACCAGGTCGTCATCAACCGAAAGAATAAAGCAGGCATGCGGCTGCGGGCGCTCATAAGCTGAGGTTGATTTGCTTAGCTCTTCTGTTTTTGGGTCAACATAATAATGCCCCTGCGGCTTGCCTGTAATACCGTACGAGGTATGTAAACCGGTATTAAACCACTGCGGTGAGTTTGGTGCCGCCAGCTGACCGGTAATGGTATAAACTATTTCATCGTAAAATATTGTTGCATCATCTGCCGATGCAAAATAACCGTAACGCTGGCCCCAGTCCTTCCAACAGTTGGCCATGCGGTGGGCAACCTGTTTAATGCTTTTTTCTGATCCCGATGACCCGTCGGCCTGCGGGACACCCGTTTTGCGGAAATACTTTTGCGCAAGGATGTCTGTTGCCACCTGCGACCAGCTTGCAGGCACCTCTACATCGTTCATTTCAAATACAGCGTCGCCAGATGGATTGCGGATTACTGATGATCGTTTTTCGTATTTAAACAGATCAAAAACATTAGTTCCCTGCTTGCTGAAATATCTTTCAACTGTTAATCCCTTCCCTTTAAATTCGTTAGTTTCTTTTTTCATAGTTGCGGCAGATACTTTATCAAAAAAATCCCGAGAGGGGTATATCAAATTTATTATTCTGAATAACAGAATGCTATTTAGAGTTTTCCACAGTATGCTAATAACCATAACACTTTATGCGTCAATAGCTTCAAATAACTAATATGTACTGATTTATACCTGTGGAAAACGAATAAATCAGTTAAAAATTAGTGATGTTCAAGGCAGCTGATATTGTCAAAAAAAACGAAGCTTTAATCGCGGGGATAATTATAAAAATTCGGAAAAACCTTTTTTTTTTAAACCTGCAATTGCCTAGCCGGAAAAGTATTTACTTATAAGGTAACGCATCTGCTAAAATGGTAGTAATTATTAAACACTATCTATTAAAAACACTACCAATGAAAAATGTATCAAAATTATTTCCCGTAACGGTTATTGTTACGGCCTTATTTTTTTCAACCAATTTAAAAGCGCAAACCACAGCAGCCAACGCTTTAAATTTAAGCATCGGACTTGATGCCGGCATCCCGACAGGAAATTTGCGTATCAGTTCCAATTTTGTGTTAGGTGGCACTGCCCGTTTGCAGTATGGCATCACCAACAATTTTGCTATTACCCTTGCTTCCGGTGCCGATCATTTTTTTAGCAAGGATATTCCCGGCACGGATATCAAATACGACAGCTTTGGAATGATACCAATTAAAGCAGGGATCAAGGCATTTTTTGCGCCCAATCTATATTTTGGTGCAGAAGGAGGTGTAGGGGTTGAACAAGTAGACCATGGCCATGCTAACACCAAGGTGATTTTATCCCCATCTATAGGATATGCAGATAAGCGTTGGGATGTTGGCTTTCGCTATGATAACTTCTCCGGAGAAAACGATAATTATGGCTTTGTAGCGCTCCGTATAGCCTACGGATTTGGGCTATAAAAAAGCAATAGCATTCCGAAAACAGGCCTCTGGGTACAGAAACAAAAGGCTTCTGCGTTTTATAAAATAATAATTAAACTATTGCATCGTTATTTTAGTCTTACCAAAAAAGGAAACGGACAAAATTAAGGATATGAAAACGATGAGAATTTATTGGGATTATTATTTTGCCAACCTTGATAAGTTATTTTTGAAGGTTTGTATGGCGGGGGTTTATTAGTCTTAAGTTTAGTTGATTAGTTTATTGGGTTGATTAAGTGAGTAGTTAAAGATTTTACAACCTAATCAACCACTCTCTTAATCAACCTAATTAACCATTACTCAATAACAGTAACCTTAAGCATATTTGTTTTTGCCTGTTTTGAAATTGGCACCGAAGCGGTATTAATAACCACATCACCTGCCTGTACAAGGTTTTCGGCTTTAAGAATATTGTTTACATCACTGATAGATTGGTCGGTACTTTCTAACTGATCGTAATAAAAAGTTCTTACGCCCCATAGCAAGCTTAATGCATTTAACAGGTGCTTGTTTGATGTAAAGATATAAGTGCCTGCTTTTGGCCTGTAGCTTGATATTTCAAAAGCGGTATAACCAGAACGGGTCATGGAAACAATACCTACTGCATTGGTGTGCTCAGCTAAATATACAGCCGAACCACAAACTGCGTCGCTTAAATAATCAGGAGATTTTGCATCAGTATCAGCTATTTTATCAGCATTGTAAGGATAACCCAATTCCTCCACGTTGCGGATGATTTTTGACATGGTTTCGATAACAATAACCGGGAACTCACCAACTGATGTCTCGCCGCTAAGCATTACCGCATCGGCACCATCAAGTACAGAGTTGGCAACGTCATTAACCTCGGCACGTGTTGGGCGCGGGGTAGTAATCATTGATTCAAGCATCTGGGTTGCCACAATTACCGGTTTTGATGCTTCGCGACATTTGCGGGCAATCATTTTCTGTAATAAGGGAACTTCTTCCAGCGGCATTTCAACACCCAGGTCACCACGGGCAACCATTACGCCATCTGTGGCAGCAATAATTTCGTCAATATTATCAATAGCTTCTGGTTTTTCAACTTTCGCTATTACTTTGGCGGCTTTACCGCTTGCAGCTATTATCTTTTTTAACTCAAGGATATCATCTCCGGTACGAACAAATGAAAGACCGATCCAATCTACATCCCATTCCAAAGCAAGCTTTAGGTTGTCAAGATCTTCTTCGGTTAAGCTTGGGATAGATACTTTGGTATTTGGCAGGTTAACACCTTTGCGTGATGTTAAGATACCGCCATGCATTACTTCGCAAACTACTGTATCCACTTTGTTGGTTTCAATAACCTTCATCTGAATTTTTCCGTCGTCGAGCAAAATGATTTCATCTGGCTGCACATCCTGCGGAAAAGTATCATAAGTGATATAAATCTGGTTATCATCACCTATTAACTCATGTGTAGTAATATTAATGCGTGTTCCGTTAACCAAATGGATACCGCCATCTTTTACCAGGCCAATGCGAATTTTTGGTCCCTGTAAGTCGGCCAGGATGCCCACATTGGTTTTGTATTCTTCATTAATTTCGCGGATAGTATCTATCACTGCCTTGTGGTCCTGAGCTTTTCCATGTGAAAAATTAAGGCGGCAAATGTTAACGCCAGCCTTTATCATGGCTAATAAAACATCCTTTTTAGCCGATGCAGGCCCCATTGTGGCAACAATTTTGGTTCGGTTGTAGTATAATTTCATAATTTAATCTTGTTAAAACAGGCTTATCCGGCTACATATAGTGTAACGATAACACTCAAATTTTGCGCTAAAATAATAGATTTTCGCGTGATTTTATTTTTTTCGGATCAATCTTTACTGCCGCAACAACTTCTGTGATCCTATTTAGCGCCGAAATTAAGCTATCTAATTCATTTTCATCTATATAATTTTTTATCAATAAAAAATAATCTGCTTTTTTCATTTCAGGAATCAGGTAACCACTGGTGCCTTTATTGGCAATAAAGTAGAAATTTGTCTCGGTGGCCTCCCAGGTATACTGATAAAGAGAGAATAAAACGGCCTCGCTCTCCTGATTAATATCAACAGAAAGGTCGGGCATTTTTATAAAATTAAAGTTTAAACCTTTGTTAATAAGGTAACAAATACGGTAATCTTTTAGTGAAGTAGTGATCGCTATCAAAACAAAATCAAGATCGATCTCAAACTTTAAAAATTTCCTGTTCAAAATCATTACTTTTGTGCCGACAAAAATACAAATCGAAACTCTTGCAATAAAATATTGTTGCACATTATACAAAAGTTTTTAGATTTGATATTTAACGGAATTTATTTTTCTTTGCACAGAATTTTTATTAATCATTAAAACTATACAGTTATGTCTGATATCGCTTCAAGAGTAAAAGCTATTATCGTAGAAAAATTAGGTGTTGACGAAAGTGAAGTTACACCCGAAGCTAGCTTCACCAACGATCTTGGTGCTGACTCGTTAGACACCGTGGAATTAATCATGGAGTTTGAAAAGGAATTTAACGTAGCTATCCCTGATGACCAGGCCGAAACTATCGGTACAGTTGGTCAGGCAGTTGCTTACCTTGAAAAAAACGTTAAGTAAAAAAGACTCCCTAAAACTATTAAATGGAGTTCAAAAGAGTTGTAGTAACCGGGCTTGGAGCACTCACCCCAATTGGCAACAACGTTTCTGATTATTGGGAATCGTTGATCAATGGAGTGAGTGGCGCTGCCTTGATTAAGAGTTTTGACACAGAAAAGTTCAAAACTAAATTCGCATGCGAAGTAAAAGGCTTTGATGCTGATGCCTTCCTTGGGCGAAAAGATGCACGTAAGTTGGATCCTTTTGTTCAGTACGCCTTATTCTCAACAGAAGAAGCCGTTGCTGACGCAGGATTAAACTTTGATAAGCTGGATACCAGCCGTATAGGTGTTATCTGGGGCTCAGGTATAGGTGGTTTAAAAACATTTTTAGATGAGGTAGTTAACTTTGCCAAAGGCGATGGTACACCTCGTTTTAATCCGTTCTTTATTCCAAAAATGATTGCTGATATTGCTCCCGGGCATATTTCCATAAAATATGGATTGCGCGGGCCAAATTTTTCAACCGTATCAGCATGTGCATCATCAAACAATTCACTTATAGATTCTTTTAACTATATCCGCTTGGGTAAAGCTAATATGTTTATAAGCGGCGGATCAGAGGCGATTATTAATGAAGCAGGTATAGGCGGATTTAACGCTATGCATGCTTTATCAACCCGCAATGATGATCCGGCAACCGCATCGAGGCCGTTTGATTTGGACCGTGATGGTTTTGTGGCCGGCGAAGGCGCAGGAACCATTATTTTGGAAGAACTTGAACATGCTAAAGCCAGAGGGGCAAAAATTTATGCCGAAATGGTTGGCGGCGGCATGAGTGCCGATGCTTACCACATGACAGCACCACACCCTGATGGACTTGGCGCGGCACTGGTAATGAGGCATGCCCTTGAAGATGCAGGCTTAACACCGGCAGACATTGACTATGTAAACGTTCACGGAACATCAACTCCAATTGGTGATCCGCAGGAAGTGAAAGCAATACAGGATGTTTACGGCGACGAAGTTTATCGCATCAATATCAGTTCAACAAAATCAATGACAGGCCACTTATTGGGTGCTGCAGGTGCTGTTGAGGCTATTGCTGCTATTTTAGCTTTGAAAAACGGCATTATCCCTCCAACAATTAATCACTTTACTGATGACCCGGCTTTTGATCCTAAAATAAACTTTACCTTTAACAAGGCCCAAAAGCGCGAAGTAAGGGTTGTACAAAGTAATGGCTTTGGCTTTGGCGGGCACAATGCTTCTGTGATATTTAAAAAGTACGAAGAATAATATATTGGATGCCTATAAGTCGTTTTTACAAGCTTTACATATCACCTAATAGAAAATACGTCAAGGTTTTAAAAAATTTGCTCGGTTTTGTGCCGGGCAATTTGTCGTTATACAAAATGGCATTTCGCCATAAGTCTGTTGCCCAAAATGTTAAAAAGGGCGTAAAAAACAGTAACGAACGCCTTGAATTTCTGGGCGATGCCGTGCTGGGAAGCGTAGTAGCAGAAGTGCTTTTTAAACTGTACCCCTACGAGGATGAAGGCTTTTTAACAGAATTGCGTTCAAAAATTGTAAGCCGTGTAAACCTTAACCAATTGGCCCGCAAACTGGGCTTTGATAAGCTTATTGAGTATGATAACCGCATGCTAAACTCATCGCGGCAGGGATCATTGCTTGGCGATGCCTTTGAGGCATTAATAGGCGCAGTTTATTTGGACAAAGGATACGATTTTACCCGCAACTTTCTGGTTAATCATATCATCAAATCGCATGTTGATATTCATACTCTTGAACAAACAGAAACCAATTTTAAAAGCAAACTTATTGAATGGTGCCAGCGCCACAGCAAGGATGTTACTTTTGATTTGATAGGCAACCTGGAGGGCGAAAACACCAAACTATTTACCGTACAAGCCATTATTGATGGCGAGGTAATGGGCATGGGTAAGGAGTTCAGCAAAAAGAATGCTGAAAAACTTGCCGCCGAAAAGGCCTGTGAATCATTGGGGATTTAATACTAAACGCGGAACCAAAAACAACTAATATCTGATAAAACGTATTAAAAAGCTTTTTGCTTTATGCATTAAGCTTTTTTAATTTCCCATTAATTCTCAAAAACCGTAGGCTTGGTAGCGTCTTTCTTTTTTTCGGGAGTTAGTGGTTGTAAGGGAGGCGAGTTTAGTTTCTCCAGTCCCGTTTTGTCTTCGTTTTTATCATAAAAATCATACGAAGCACGAACATGTTTAATCAGTTCGTAATCGTTCCATTGCTTCAGATCTTCAAAAGAAGGCTTGTAATACAACATAAATTTTTTCACCACGCTATCAGGTGCATTAGTTACTCTTTTAACAAAGGTCACGTTATACCTTCTGTCAACTTCGGTGGCTTCTTCTTCGCCCTTTGAAAAAGCTGCAAACCGCTTGGCGCGGTTGGGTGTTGCACCAAACAACTCATAGAGGCCCGTTACCGGCGACGTTAAAAATGATAATACAGGTGGTTTGCCATTGTAAAAGGTGCCCTGTTTACGATAATCGCCCATTATATCATTTAACTCCTGTTTCTTGGTTTGCCCTGTTATGGTAACCTCATTAAGGTTGATAAGCTGCTCCATATATACCGGAATATCGCCCGAGTTAATAATGGCAATTTTTAGAGGCACAAAGTCTTTTTTGCTGAATAGCAGCGTATCACCAACAGATGCCTTTATTGAAAACCAACCAACCGGATCGCTTTCAACAGCATCACGGCTTCTTAAATTTGATATTACTACGCTGGCTATTCTTTCGCCGCTAAGGTTTTTTGATATCACCCCTTTTATAGTAAATACTTGCTGCGCAGATGCCTTAAAAGCAAGACAAATGAACAGCGTTATGAATATAGTATACCTGTAGCGCATTAGTAAATTACAATTTGTAAACTTAAAAATTGTATTTGAGCGCAAATGTAAAAAAATGTTAATTCTTGGAAGAAAAGTCCGAAAGTCGGAAAAGTCAGTAAAGACCGGAAGTTCTCAAGATTAAAGAAAGTCAGGTTAAAAGTATCTGAGCTATTTTTTCCTGACTTTCGGACTTTCCCGACTTTCGGACTTTCCTAACTTTCCCGACTAAAAAACCTATCTTTGCGCATGATAAAATCCATGACAGGCTATGGAATTGCCAGTTTTGACTCAGGCAGCACAAAATATACAGTTGAGATAAAATCGCTCAACAGTAAATTTCTGGAGCTATCGCTTCGCCTGCCAAAGGCTTTTGCCGAAAAAGAATTTCAGCTGCGCAACGATTGCAATAAACAAATTGAACGCGGTAAAGTAAATCTTTCTATCAATGTAGAAAAGGCCAGCTCTACCGTTAATGCCGCCGGAATTGATAAGGATCTGCTTAAGCACTATTTTGAGCAATTAAAATCAGTAAGCGCTGATTTGAATGAACCTACCAGCAATTTATTACAGCTTGCCCTCAGCTTGCCCGAAGTCGTAAAATACGATGAAGAAACGGTATCAGAAGAAGAATGGAAAGTTGTAGAAAACACCTTTAAACAGGCGTTGGCTGCTTTCCAAAAATTCAGAACCGACGAAGGAAATGTTTTGGAGCAGGATGTAAAATACCGTATTGCCATTATTCTTAAAAACCTGGAACTGGTTGAGATTGAAGAGCCTAAACGCGTGCCGGTTATCAGAGAGCGATTGAACCAGTTTTTAAGCGAAGCCGTCGGCCGTGAAGCGATTGATCAAAACCGTTTTGAACAGGAGCTGATCTACTATATCGATAAGCTTGACATTACCGAGGAAAAGATCCGTCTAAAGGCTCATTGCAATTATTTTGTTGAGACCCTTAAAAACGACGATGCCAACGGCAAAAAGCTGGGCTTTATTTCGCAGGAAATAGGTCGCGAGATAAACACATTAGGCTCAAAGGCAAACGATGCCAACATCCAAAAACTGGTAGTTGGGATGAAAGAAGAGCTGGAAAAAATAAAAGAACAATTACTTAACGTATTATAGTTCATTGGTTCATTTGTTCGCTAGTTCATTAGTAACAATGCTGAAGAACTATCACGCAAATGTACCAATGAACAAATGAACTAGTGAACTAATGACCAAAGAAGGGAAACTCATCATATTTTCGGCGCCATCAGGAGCGGGTAAAACTACTATTGTACATCACCTGCTGGGCAAAATACCCGATCTGGAGTTTTCTATCTCGGCAACTACGAGGCCGTCGCGTGGGGATGAACAGAATGGTAAAGATTATTATTTCATCAGCAACGAAGAGTTTTTGCACCGAATAGCAAAAAAACAGTTTGTTGAGTTTGAAGAAGTGTATACCGGAACGTTTTATGGCACCCTGCGTACCGAAATTGAAAGAATCTGGCAAAAAGGCCAAACCGTGATATTTGACATTGATGTAGAGGGCGGCCTTCACCTTAAACGCAAATATGGGCAACAGGCGCTGGCTATATTTGTACAACCGCCCTCATTAGCGGTTCTTAAAGAGCGTTTAACCGGCCGCGGCACCGATAGTGCCGAAAAACTGCAGGAACGCTTTATAAAGGCTGAAAAAGAGTTGAATTATGCCCCTCAATTTGATATTATCCTAAAAAATTACGATCTTCAAACGGCGTGTGGTGAGGCGGAGGATTTGGTAAAGAATTTCATAGCCGGGTAGTAGTTCATTGTTAATGGTTGATAGTTCATGGTATATAGCCCATAACTGATAGTCCACAGACCATTAAGATTAAATTATTGATACAGTATTTCTGAAAATGAACATTCCTGCCATTTACTGCGGATAAAAAACTATGATCTATGAACTATTAACTACGAACTAACTGATGAAAATAGGTTTACTATTCGGTTCATTTAATCCCATACATGTAGGGCATTTAATTATAGCCAATTATATGGCCAACTATACTTCACTTGATAAGGTATGGCTGGTAGTATCCCCACAAAACCCTCTAAAAAAATACGGCGACCTGATTAATACCTACGACCGACTGGAAATGGCTAAACTGGCCACCGACAATTCAAACAAAATAAGCGTAAGCGATGTGGAACTAAAGCTGCCGCAACCGTCATACACCATTGATACCCTCGCTCATTTAAAAGAAAAATATCCGCAGCACGAATTTGCCCTGATAATGGGTTCTGATAACCTGGTATCACTACCCAAATGGAAAAACTATAAATTGATATTGCGCGATTACCAGATTTATGTTTATCCCCGCCCCGGTTATGAAAATACCGACCTGGCTACGCATCCCTCCGTTACCATCACCATGACCCCGCAAATGGAGATTTCTGCTACCTTTATCCGTAAATCACTGGCCGATAAAAAGAATATTCAATACTTTGTTCCAGATGCTGTTTTGGAGTTTATTGAGAATAAGAATTTGTACGGGAAATAAGGGAGGGGAAAGGTTAAAGGTGCTTTTACTTCTGACTCAGAAAAAAAAACTAATCTCCGGTCTCTAACCTCCAATCACTATCTTTGCCTCCGTGAGCGAAAAAACTATCCTTAAACTACAACTGCCAACCGACCCGCTTTGGGTAAAAAATGTGGTTGAAAGCAATATCGAAGAGTTGCTTACCGACCATGCTTTTTGCGAACAGAAAGCCGCCAGTAACGGCATTACCCTTATTGTTCAAAATCCAAACCTATCAGATGTGGTGCAGGAAATGTGCTTGCTGGTGCAGGAAGAAATGGATCACTTTAAGCGTGTACACGATATTATTTTAGCACGTGGCTTTGTACTTGGTAAAGAGCGGAAGGATAATTATGTAAATGAGCTACGCAAATTCATTATCGTAGGTGGCGGTCGCACGGTACAGTTAATTGACCGCCTGCTTTTTTCGGCGATGATAGAGGCCCGGAGCTGCGAGCGCTTTAAAGTACTATCAGAAAATATAAAAGACGAAGAGCTATCAGCCTTTTACCACGAACTGATGATCAGCGAGGCTACCCATTACTCCATGTTTATCCGCCTGGCAAAAAAACATGCCGGTGATATTGATGTAGACAAACGCTGGAAAGAGTTTCTGGAGTTTGAAGCGCAGGTGATACAGAATTACGGTAAAGCGGAATCGATACATGGGTAAGTTCCGTCATATCATCATGGCTAGAAATAACTTTGAGGCATAGGTTTAAACTATCCTAACAAGTGCACATACTCGTGGTGCTTGCTGCCTTGTTAACCTAAACAGGCCGGTTTGCGGCTCCCCATTCCGAAAGCATCTTAAGTACTGGTCTCAAACTTTCACCCAACGGCGTTAAACTGTATTCGGTTTTCGGCGGCACTTCAGGATAAACACGTCTAATTATAAGCCCATCATTTTCCAACTCTCTTAGCTGCAAGATCAAGACTCTTTCCGAAACCTGTGGCAGCGATTTCCTGATCTCATTATACCGGAGCGTTCCGCGAACCAACCTGCCAAGGACAGATAATTTCCAACGGCCACCTATCAATGTTACGGTATAGGCCATGCCACAAGCGGCATTTATCAAAGTTTCATTTTCCAGGTTCCTCGAAGTTTCTTTTCGCATACTTACATTTTGGTTAGTACTATACAAATTTATCTGTACCGGCAAATATACGTTTCACCGCCTACTTTTACCGTCACATCAAAACAAAACAAATGCAGAAATTAACAAACAAAACAGCTTTCGTAACCGGTGGTAGCAGGGGTATAGGAGCGGCTATTGTAAACATGCTAGCCCGCGAGGGTGCTACCGTTGTATTTACCTACGTTAATGGAAAAAGTACGTCCGAAGCACTCGTGGCTGAGTTATCGGCAGCAGGGTTAAACGTCAGCGCCATTAAAGCAGATAGTGCCAAAGATGGCGAACTAACCTCAGCACTCGAAGAGACGATAAGTAAACACGGAAGACTCGATATTTTAATTAACAATGCCGGCATCTATATTGGCAAACCGTTTGAGTTGCATACCCTGCAAGATTATGACCAAACGATGGCTGTAAATGTGAGGGCTGTTTTTGAAGCCAGTTTGTTCGCAGCAAAAAAAATGGAAAATGAGGGCCGTATCGTCACTTTAGGCAGTTGTATGGCCGACAGGATACCATCTGTTCAGGGAACATTGTATGCTATGAGCAAATCATCGTTAACCGCATTTACTAAAGGGTTAGCCAGAGATCTCGGGGCTAAAAGTATCACCGTAAATTTGGTCCAGCCAGGCCCGGTTAATACCGACATGAATCCCGAGAACGGTGCTTACGCCGATTTTCAGAAAGGCCTGATGGCTATTCGCAAATACGGACAACCCCGGCATATTGCTGATTTGGTAGCCTATCTGGTTGACCCTGCAACCGAATACACTACCGGTTCAATAATAACCATTGACGGTGGGACAAGCTGCTAATTATTGGCATCACTTGAAAATATATTAAAAAACGCTCACTAACTATTATTTATAACCGTTGATCAGGTTGGCTGGTGCTCCTGATCAACGGTATTTCTTAATTAACTCAAGTTTTTCCGATTTGTCCAGATATTCCATCCCAGACGAAATTATCAGCAGATTCGCAATCTGCGTAACAAAAAACGCCGCTCTACTTTCAAAGCCTCAACTTTTTTGAGAGTGGTTTGGGTTTGCGGCGGCGATAAATGATGATACAATAGTATTTAAAGCCTGGGCTTTTCTTGTTCGACAAATGTTACCAAAGGTCTAATTATTTAGTCAGTTAATCTTGGCCGCGTCAATCTCAAATATTTTAGGATCGATGATCTGTTCTTTCACTGATATAACATCGTAGGTTTTGCTAGATAATACATTCTTGTGTGTATTGTCGAAATGAACTGCTTTAAATTTTAAGTAAAAGGCCCCGGACTCATTTATTACTTTATTAAAAAATCCTAAATGCCAGTTTTTAAAATGCTCTTTGTTTACATTCAAATACCCCCTGGAAAAAACAATGGTAAAATCCGAATATGTTATTGAGTCCTTTTCATGATAACTTGTACTGAGATCAATTTCTTCACATTGTCGCGATAATATTCGATCATTTATTTTTTTTACTTTAAAACTATCAAGCTTTTCTATAGGAAAATCTAAGTTCAATTGGTGTAAAGTATCTGAATTATTGAAAAGCAATAATCTCAAAAGCTTATTCTCAAAGTAATAATCCTTAACTAAGTGAAATTTTGACGATGGTTCGGAATGAATACCAACATAATTCCCATGAGAATAAAAAAGTTGTACCGTATCGTCTGAGTTAAAAGTGCTATCACTGCTTTTAATTATTTCATGATACGTTATTATTCCCTCAAACTCTTTTGCGACACCTCTTTTTGAAACACTTTTCCCTGATTTGCAGGCAAGGAAACAGATGACAACACCAACCGCAACTAATAATGTGATTAAAGTCTTAGGCATAGACTGATTAAATATACTTGATCTTAAGAAACAATTTAAAAGTAAGAAAAAGAATAACAAAAAAGCCCTCAGATTTTTTGAAGGCTTTTGATAAAGCTTTTCTTTAAATACTCTCCTATACTTATCACATAGATGGAAGAGTTTGCAGCCCAAAACGTACAAAGCCTCAACTTTTTTGAGAGTGGTTTGGGTTTGCGGCGGCGATAAATGATGATACAAGGGCCGCCTAATAATGTTTAAAGCCCGGTTTCGCGCGAAACCGGGCTTTTTTACTTTTGTTGGATATGGTTATTAACCTGGACATTCCGGAATTAGCGAACTGTTAATTCTGCAACACTTTGACCGTGTCAATTCATTGAGTAATAATTGGCATTTCTAAAAGAGTAACATAAACCGGTGCTCTGCATCGTAGTTATAGCTCCCTTACACCGCCATCCAGCAATAGCTCGGCACCCAGCATAAAAGTTGAGTCGTCCGAGGCCAGGTAAAGGGCCGCGGCAGCTAATTCCTCTGGCATAGCTACGCGTTTAACCGGCGTGAAATTCCCCATAGCTTCTTTCATGGCTAAAGCCCCTTCTGCGCTGCCGGTAACCGAAGCAAACACCGGCGTATCCACAGGTCCCGGGGTTAAGGCGTTAACGCGTATTTTGCGGTCAAGCAGTTCGGCAGAAAAACTGCGGGCCAGTGAACGTACAGCAGCCTTGGTTGCAGAATAAGCAGCATGATTAGGAACACCCTTACCGTTAACTGTAGAAGAAATCAATACTACCGACGCGCCATCTTTTAATACCGGCAGGGCTTTTTGTACCGAAAAGAAAGCGCCTTTGAAATTGATATCGCTAACCTGGTCAAATTGTTCTTCGGTAAAATCTGCCAGTGGCGCTAAAATGTAAACACCGGCATTGACGATTAGGGTGTCTATCTTACCCAGATGGTCTGCTACTGTTTGATAGATCCGGATGAGGTCATCCAGTTTGGAAACGTCGCCCTGGATGCCCAGGCTGTTAGGACCGATCTCGGCGATAGCCTGATCGATAGCTTTTTGGTTGCGGCCGGTAATAGCAACTTTGGCACCTTCCAGTGCAAAACGTTTGGCTATGGCTAAACCAATACCGCTGCTACCCCCGGTAATAACGGCTACTTTATTGTTCAATCTTTGTGACATATTATTAAATTTTAGACCACAAAGTTGAGGGCAACCGTACTTGCAAAACGATGAACTATCTTAAGAAAAACGCGTGAACTGGTTCACTTTTTTCGCACCTTGTTGTTACGGATCTTCGACAGAAACTCGCGGGTCATATTGAGATAAGAGGCGAGCGCGTATTGCGGCAGGCGCTGCACCACCTGCGGGTATTTGGCAACAAATTCATTATACCGTTCTTCGGCACTTTGCGTCAAGTTAGAAACGATGCGCCGCGCAAGGTAAGCCGCCGAATGCTCGGCCATCAGCCGGAACAGCGTCGCCAATTCCAAATTGGCGTCTTTGAGTTGCTGCTCGGCCTGGTTATCAATCTGGAGAATGATACTGTTTTCCAAGGCTTCTACGAACTGCGTAGCCGGCGTCTGGTGAATATAGCTATTATAGTCTGAAAGCCACCAGTCCTCAACTGCAAACTGTATCGTATGTTCGTTTCCTTTATCATCTATCACATAAGAATGAAAAGCGCCTTTCAAAACGTAAATCCGGTATTTGGCTACAAAGCCGGGCTGGATGAGCAATTGTTTTCTTTTAACCTTCACCACCCGGAACGCAGTGATCAGTAGCTCCATATTTTCAGTTGAAAGGCGGGTCTTACGATTTATATTTTCGATAAAGGGCGAAAGGTCTTCCATAGCGTTAAATTACAAATTAACACATTTTTTCGGGAAGCATTTTTTGTGAACCAGTTCACCTTTTTTGAGTGGTAGGTTGGGTAGTTTTGCTATCTGCTATTGGGGCTGTCCCGATTGACTTTTTTTAACGGACTCAACAAATAAATACCATGGAAAAAATTGCATTACTCGCACGCCTGGAAGCTAAACCCGGCAAAGAACAGGAAGTTGCTGATTTCATAAAAAGCGCTTTACCTTTGGCCCAAGCCGAAACCGAAACTGTGCGTTGGTACGCCCTCCAAATCGGGCCATCCACTTTCGGTATTTTCGACACCTTTACGGATGAGGCCGGCCGCAACGCGCACCTGGGCGGGGAGATCGCCAAAGCACTGATGGCTAAAGCACCTGAGTTGTTAGCTACCAGTCCGGTAATTGAAAAAGTAGACTTGCTGGCGATTAAATAAATCCTGGCTATTTGACGCCGGCTTAACCTGCCGGAGCAGCTTATCGACGCTGGTGGCTTACAGTTAAATGGACCAGCACTAAATAAGGGCTCACCCGTGTCTAAACTGCCGGGTACTTTTTGGGTTTCATCCTCAAAATGCTGTTTGAACACGCGTGAAAAATGGCTGAGGTTGGTAAGTCCCAACCGGGTAGCCTACATCCGAAACCGTCGGGTGCTTTTCCCAAAGCAGCCTGGCGGTTTCCTGCATCCGCATGGACTGGTAATATTCAAATCCGCCTTTGCCAAAAGTCTGACGGAACAGTTTACGCAGTTTCGGCTCGCTCACGCCCGCTTTCCTCGCTAATGACGCAATATCAGGTGGCTCCCTGTAGTCCAGATGTTCCATCCCGGACAAAATTATCAGCAGATTTGCAATCTGCACGACCCCAAAAAAAAACCGCTCTGCTTTCGTAAAGCGGCTTTGTAGCCCGTAGGGGAGCTTTTCGAACCCCTTTTTAAAAGATTTAAGACTATTAGCGGCGTCATGACTTTGATTTACAAGCGTTTATAAATTCATGTCAATGATGAACACTTTTGTATCTTAAACCCTGTATAACTTCTGCTTTTTCATATAAGCGGGGCAATTTTTGTTCCAATTTATGCAGGTTTAAAACAAGGCCGATCTTACGAGATTTTGGCCCCTGTATCAATTTGTCGTGAATTCCGCAACATCCGAAGTGGAGGTATTGTTATTGCTGTCCCGTGTAACAATTTTCCAGTAAAAAGTGGTTTTCGAATTTGCAGCTATATTGCTGATACTCTGCGAAGTGTTGTGGCTTTTATACAATGGGGGTGATGTTGCAGTTCCAAAGTATATGTCATAGTCGACAATGTCGTTATCTACGGAACTTCCCTGCCAACTTAATGAGATTTTTCCAGACGACGGCACGGTTACAGTGTTACCTGTTGCCGGGGATAGATTATCGGCCGGGAACGGTGCATAAGTTGTTATCCCCGCCCCGGAATTATAAAATTTCCAGGTGTCGCTTTTAACAGTGCTGCTGCTTTGATTAGATTTAGAAACGATATACCATGAATAAGGCGTGTTCTGGCTAACTGTCACATCGGCGCTGTTACTCCCCGCGCTTGTAGCCAGCGTATCGCCTGTCAGCAAATTTTTTGTGACGAGGACATAACTATCCGCGTTAACGCCGTTATTCCATTGAAATTGAATGGTACTTTGCGATGCCGAAATCACTTCACCCGACACACAAACCGCATTCTGAGCCGGGAAAATCAATGTGACGGCCTTAGGCCCCGGTGGCGGTGGTGAAATATTATCTGATTTTTTGCTGCCACTGCAGCCTGCAATCAACAACCCTAATGCTATGGTTAAAAATGAATATCTCATTGTTTTAATATTTTAAATACAACTGATGTGGAACCAAGGTTTAGTTTTAGCAAATAAACACCAATCCTAAAATTCGATACGTCCGCCGCCAGCTTGCCATCGTTGTTTACGGCATCCTTGTTATAGACTATTTTACCGAATGAGTCGGTAATAGTTATCCCAGCCGTTAATACCTTACTGCCACCCTGGTCGATATTTAACACATTAGTAAACGGTACTGGATAAACAGTGATAACATTCATGTCAACCACCTTTTTAATTACGCCCTGGCACAGCTTGTCGGTATAAATTTCCAGTTGATTGGCGCCGTTATTTAGCGGCAGGCTCACCTGGTTAGCATTTGTCTGATGAATTTCCCCATTCAAGTTAATATAATAGTTATCGGCGCCTGCTAAATCTATCGTTACCGTCTTTGTGTTTTGATTTATTACTGAATAAGCTGAAAGCGTTTGGGGTTCTGTTACGGTTACCGAGTAACACCGCTGGAATATGCTATTTCCTGATATGCCGATACACACATTGTATGCCCCTGTGTCCAGGCTTTTGATGTTAAGGCTATCCGTAAATGAAAGGTTTTTACTAAAGCCACCGGGGCCGGTCACTGTAGCTGTATAGTTGAGCGGGTCTTGGGCATGTATGCCTATGGAGCCATTCGCGCTGCCGCGGCATGACGCACTGGTAACAGAAACCGTAAAATTACTATCAGGTAATGATACATTACCTTGCTGGATGACGACATTCAAAACGGACGATTTTTGCATATTCAAAGCACTGTTCGTCTCCACAACGGTAACCACGCCGTTGCCCGGTTTGCTCCAGTTAATAGTGGCCTGGTTTGATAATGGGGTTATACTAACGTTGCCGGTTGCGACCCAGGTGAACAGGTTGGTACTTGCAGGTGTGGAATAAATTATGTTGGCTGCATAGTTTGCTACCGTGTCAGGCCCGGTTACCTGCGGGGTCGGCATATCTTCCACATCAACATTTATTGTTCGGCTTTGACCGTTGCTACAGCTGTTGTAAGGCGTAACCTGCAAGCTGTATTTGCCGCCGTTTTGCCACAAAACGATCACTTGATTATTATGGTATTCTACCGATTGGGCACCGGTTGCGGTCCATGTGTAATAAGTGCCCTGTACCGCCGGAACAGAGTAAACTATTTTTACTCCCGAAGCAACAACCGTATCTCCGGCAATATAACCGGCGTTAACGGGTGGTAGGCTTGTACTATTCAATTTCATCAACGAGCCCTCATATCCTGCTATAAACAGTTGTCCATCATTTATCGTGAAACTTGGGAACCCATACCCATTTCCTGGTTGAAGTATCTGGGTCCAGTTAAGCCCTCCGTCTGTGGTCTCATATATTTGCGCGCCGCCTTGGCCTTCGTCGTATGCAGTATACGCATAACCATGAAGTTTGTCCACAAACTGAAAGTTCAAAATATCCAATTGCATCGATGTAGATAGCTGCGTCCAGGTTTGGCCGCCATCGGTTGTACGCAGCAGCAAACCGCTGGTGCCACCTGCCAGGCCGTTCAGCGCATCAAAAAAATGTATCGAAAGTATGAGCTGGTTGCTTCCAAAATTGGTTGATGTCCAGGTGTTTCCTCCGTCAGTTGTTTTATAAAGCGGCATACCGATGCCTGTTGTATAAACCGTATTCTGATCGGCAATGCTTATATTGCGCAAGCCCAGGCCAACCGGCGTTAACGAGGAAGACCAGGTTTCGCCGCCATTGGTGGTACGGTACAACGTTTGTCCATTTGCGTAAAAGCCAAAACTGGCGTTATAAAAAGTAATAGGAGTTGCAACTGGAGTAATCGTGTCCCTGTTTTTTAAAGCCCAGGTATTACCGCCATCTGTCGACTTATAAAGATTGTAAACATCAGCGTAAAAACCAGTGTCGGCATTTAAAAATACGCCCGTTCTTAGATAATCTCCATAAGGCACGCTGATGGTTAATGGTTTCCAGGTAGTTCCGCCGTCTTTAGTTTTTAAATTTGCCGCGCCGAAAACATACCCGGTACCGTTAGCAAACAAATTGCCTGCAATATAATTATCATTACTAAAATACGACCGTTGCATCCATGCGCCTGTGCCATTGCCCGTGTAAATAACACTTCCCTGCTGTGCAGTTGTTCCCAATCCAGACGCGTGGCCTACCAAACAAAAATTTGAGGCTGCTTTATTAAATGCCAACGCTGTAAAGACGCCTGCCGAACCAACGGTTTGTAAATTCCAGCTATGGCCACCATCGGCAGTGATATAGAGATTGGCACTATTAAAACCTGCCAGAGCATAACCATTGTTTGCATCGCGAAAGTAGATACGATCTATATTGCCATCTGTTTGTATTGTACTGATGCGTGCCCATGTATTGCCGCCATCTTTTGTCTGCAAAATATCTCCGGCGGAGCTCGTCATGTAACCAACCGCAGCGCTAACAAAAGCAATGTTACTGAAGGCGGTGTTTGACCCCACTGCGGTTATTGTTATGGCTTGCCAGGTATTTCCGCCATCGGTAGTGTGTAATAATGTACCCGAAGAACCACAGATAAAACCAGTGTTTGCGTCGGTAAACCATACACTATAAAAGTTGCCGAGGTAAGAGGTGTATGAAAGCTGGTTCCAGGTACGTCCGCCGTTGGTCGTTTTAAATATAGAACTGGGATTATAAGCATTACTGTTAGTAATTACATAACCAACCGAATCAGAAACAAAATACATATTGGTTAGACCCGGAGCATATTGAGGACTCGGCGGCAAAGCCAGCGGGAACCAGGTATTTCCCCCATCCTCTGTTTTTAACATTTGCTGGGATTGCCCCATTATATAGCCTGTTTGGCTGCTGGTAAATTGTACCCGTCCAAAATCATTCAAAATACCACTATTTATTTTCTTCCAGGTTTGTCCGTTATCGTCCGAATTTAATATCACCCCGCCCGTTGCGACAGCGACAATCCTGCTGCCGGCATAGGTTACATCACTCAGCGAGTAAGTTAGATTTTGGAACGATTCGGCGCAGGCCGACGCAAGGCTAACCTGTTTGTTGGTTACCTGGACAGCAAATATTTTTTGAAAGGTTTTCGTCCCGTTAGTGGCCTGCACACGGATCGAATACGTATTTCTGATCGCAAAATTAAAGATCGCGGCCGATTGCAGAGCCCCGTTCGCTATCGTAAAACTACTGTTATCGGCACTGCCATCACCTGTTACAAGTTGGTACTGATAGCCGGAGCTATTAGCTACGCCGAACGAACCTATCGAGGAATTTAAAGGTGAATTTTCGGCAATGATGTTGTTTGACAAGGTAAAAGCGGCACTGGTATCTGCAAAAATAATCTCTTTTTCGAGGCCGCCAGCAGGAATTGGGCTTGTTGTTCCGGCTGTACCCTGAGCCCCGCCGGTAAAATTGTATACAAAGTCCGTTCCGCCGCTATTATCATTGCTTTTTATGCTTAGTAAAGCGCTAACCTTTTCGTTTTTGAGCGGTGAATATAACAGGTTGAAATTTGCCTGGCCCCCGGGCTGCACCGTTTGCGGAGGAGTACCGTTTACGTAGAAAGAATCGCCGGCAATACCTATTTCGCTGAATACAAGTGTGCTATTGCCTGTATTGGTCACCGTTATCTGGTTAGTGACCACACTATCTGGTTTTGACGTGATAGCTGATGTACCGCCATTCGCCAGGCTTTGGTATCCCATGGTAACCTGTAGCTGGCCTGCCGGTGCATTATTCCAAAGCGTATTGGCATTATTTGCACCCACTTTAAAGTAGAGGCGGCCATTGTCATTAAACAGGCTCTGAGGCATAGATGGCTGCTTAAACTCCTGTTTAGCAATAGCGCCGTCGTAGCTCCACAAAGAGCCGTTATTACTAAAATAAAATTTGCCGTTTGAAATTACCGGGGCAACGCCGTAGTCCACCGTAGCAATTGCAGCCTGGGTGGTTCCGGCGGTTGTTCCATCAGAGGTGGATAACGCACCGCTTGAGGTGGCTGCAAAGTACAATTTGTTGTTAAAATTTATAAAGTCGCGCATGTTATTATACGCGAGGCCCTGCGGCCAGTTATATGATACCACCATTTTTGTACCGGCTGCGGTGCAGTCACTCGTCCATAAAACATCGGTGCCGCTTACGTCTATGCCGCTGGTGCGGATCGAGAAAAAAAAATTTGATCCAACCGCTGTTATGTTGTCGATGGTGCTGGTAGAATAAGTACCCGGGTTGAACGATTGAAGCAAAACGGGCGTACCTGTGGCAGGTGACAATGCGTACAAATTTACATTCTGAAAGTAGAAATTTTCGTCAGTTATGAATACAAGATTATTGTTTACATTGGTCAGCATTCCAATAATCTGGTTGTTGTCAACAGTTATTTGTTTTGTGCCGGCAGTTGAACCATCCGATTGCCAAAGCCCGCCGTTCACAAAATATAGCATATTACCCACCACAATTAACTGGGAAATAACCGAATAGTTATTTTGGGTTATCTGCACTGTCCCATTGGATGTGCCATCGGTTTTCCAAAGGGAAAAAGTGGTCCCGTCGGATGTTGCTGTAAAATAAAGTAAACCGTTGTAACTCGTAAAGTGTCCGGGCTGTGAACCGTTGCCAGTAGGTGTAAGGCCAATATTTTTAACCATAAGCGTGCCATTGGCCGTACCATCGCTTTGCCACAACTGTGTGCCATGAATGCCATCATAAGCCGCAAAATAGGCTTTACCATTAAAAACATAAATAGATGATATGCCCGATCCGCTTGGGCCAGCGCAAATGTCTTTTACCATAATCGTGCCGGCTATGGTACCGTCCGTTTTCCATAATTCCAATCCATGAACGCCATCGTCGGCGGCAAATAACATCCCATTGCCGAGTTGTGCAAAGGCCGACAACGAATTAATATTCTTTATAAAATTTTGTGAACGGCCCTCTGTGACCAAAATAAAACAGGCGATAAAAAACAGGCCTAACTTTTTATACATAGCGAATTGTGATAAGCAATTTAATTAACAGGTTTATAATGGAACATACTTAAACCACTGGAAAATGTGATGGGGATGCCGGTGTAGTGTGATATTTTACCAGAGCAGTAACTTTTTTCATTTGAATTGTAATAAATAACTGTTTAGTTTAAGTGTCCTAATCTAATTTATATTTCGCTATCGTACAAGTAAAAATCACCTGACTATAGAAAAAAGCTACTTGATTTTATGATTTAACGATTCAGAATAAAATATTTATTGAGTAGAAAATAACTAAGACACTAATTCCAGGTGTCCGAGTTTAACCTGGGATACGCCATGCCTGCGTCTACACAACATGTTCCACAACAAAAAAGCCGCTTTACGAAAGTAAAGCGGCTTTTTAGCCCGTAGGGGAACTGAACCTTGTTCGTAACCCGCTGGTTATCAATATTTTTTTAAGCTATAATCTCGCGACTCATCGAATTACTCACTGCAACTTTTTTACCTGCTTGTAGCTATAAACCGTTACACTAAGGTAACCAAAATCTCTTAGATTCCATAATAATTAGAAAAAATTTGCACTTATCTAAATTAATCGTAATATTGCGATATAATCATGGGATTAACAAAAACTGAAATATTTACAGAAGAACAAAACGAATTGGCGGTTTTGCTCAAAGCAATAGCCCATCCCGCGCGTATTGCGATTTTGCAGCAAATCATAAAGGCGAATGCCTGTATATGCGGTGACTTAGTAGAGGAACTGGGATTGGCGCAAGCCACTATTTCACAACATTTAAAAGAGTTGAAGAATGCAGGTTTAATTCAGGGAACAATCGACGGTGTCAGTGTTTGTTACTGTATAGAACCAAAGGCATGGGCGAAGTTTCAAGATGAACTGAATGTCCTCTTTAAATCCTATAAAAATCCCAAAAGCTGTTGTTGATTTTTTTTAAGTATTCCATCGTAATATTGCAATTAAATAAAAGATAAGAAAACATGAAAATCGCACCAATTCCCCGCATGCAGGTCAGCTTATATGTAAGCGACCTCGCAAAGACCATCGAATTTTATAACCTGTTTTTCGGGCAGGAACCCGTGAAAATTAGGACGGCTATACCAAATATATATTAAAAGAACCGGCCTTGATCATATCGTTTGTAGAGAATCCTGAAAAAGTACAGGAACATTTCGGACACTTAGGCTTCCAAGTGGAAACCTTAACCGAATTAAACGAAAGATTATCCTTAACGCAAGCTGACGGTTTAGTTACCCGCGAGGAGATCGGCACCAACTGCTGTTTTGCCAACCAGGATAAATTTTGGGTAAGTGACCCGGACGGTGTACAATGGGAAGTTTATTATTTTCATGCCGACGCTGAGTTCAATGACCCCCATTTTGAGGAACCAGCTTCAGCTTGTTGCATTGCACCTGCTGCCAGCGAGAAAAACGATAAATTTAAAAATTTAGTAGTAGAAGCAGTGTGTTGCACACCCGATTCCAGCTGCTGTTAAATGAAAAAATCATGTTAATCGAACAAGCAAAAAATAAACGTGAAGCCATTGTGGCAATACTGTTCGCAGAAAAGCTGCCGGTAGATGATCTCCCGGAAATGTTGGATAATTTCCTGGTCGCAACTGAAGGTGAGCAATTGATCGGTGTTATAGGGCTGGAAATATATGGCGGTTATGGATTGCTGCGCTCACTCGCCGTATTGTCAGAATACCGCAATAAGGGTGTTGCCGGGCTACTAATCAGACATTTGGAAAAGAACGCAGGTTTGAAAGAATTGTACCTGCTTACGGAAACCGCTCCTGAATATTTTGCAGGAAAGGGCTTTCAAAAGGTTACTCGGGATGAAGTACCTGATGAGGTGAAAATGTCCTCTGAGTTTAGTAATGTTTGCCCGGTTTCGGCAATCGCAATGAAAAAATCAATCAATTAATTATATATGAAAAATGTATTGGTACTCTGTACTGGGAACAGTTGCCGCAGTCAGATTGCCGAAGGTTATTTAAGATACTTTGCCGGTGATAAGGCAAAAATCTATAGTGCGGGTATTGAAACGCATGGTGTCAATACCAAAGCTATAGAAATCATGAAAAGGGACGGAATCGACATCTCTAAGCACACCTCCAATAACATCAATGAATACTTGGATATTGACTTTGACTTTGGAATTACTGTCTGTGATAATGCCAAAGAAAGCTGCCCTTATTTTCCAACAAAAGCGGTTAAGCTTCATTATAACTTTCCCGATCCTGCGAAGGCAAGAGGCACTGATGAACAAGTGATGGAGCAATTCCGGGAAGTGCGCGAGATGATCCGTAAGTATATTCAAAACTTTGTAAACGAAAACATAAAATCCTGATATGTCAGCAACTTATTGCGCCCCGGTCACGGAAAGAAGAAGGCTAGGTTTTCTTGACCGCTTTCTAACCCTATGGATATTTTTAGCAATGGCTATTGGAGTTGGGATTGGGTATTTTATACCCTCATCAGCAGGATTTATTGATTCCTTGTCCAGTGGCACTACGAATGTTCCCTTGGCCATTGGCTTAATCTTGATGATGTACCCACCCCTCGCAAAAGTGAAGTATGAAAATATGAACGAAGTGTTCAAAGACACCAAAGTATTAAGCGCCTCTTTAGTGCTTAATTGGATAGTTGGCCCAATACTCATGTTTGTGTTAGCTATTACCCTCTTGCCTGATCACCCTGCTTACATGGTTGGTTTGATATTGATCGGCCTTGCCCGTTGTATCGCAATGGTCGTAGTTTGGAACGAACTGGCAGAGGGTAACAGGGAATATGCTGCTGGGTTAATTGCCTTAAATAGCATTTTCCAGGTATTGCTTTACAGCGTTTATGCCTATGTTTTTATAACCGTCTTGCCGCCTATATTCGGTCTAAAGGGATTGGTAATTAATATCACTATAGCAGCAATTGCCAAAAGTGTAGGTATTTATTTAGGTATTCCCTTTGCAGCGGGTATTATCAGCCGTTATGCACTAATTGCTGTCAAAGGTGAAACATGGTTTAAGCAAAAATATGTGCCTGTTATTTCCCCGATAACCTTGATCGCTTTACTATTTACTATCGTAGTGATGTTTAGTTTAAAAGGCAACTTGATCTTACAGATACCAATGGACGTAGTGCGTATAGCTATTCCTTTGGTTATCTATTTCACTATAATGTTTACAATCAGCTTTTTCATTGGGAAATCATTTGGCGCAGATTATTCAAGAAGTACATCAATCGCTTTTACAGCCACAGGAAACAACTTTGAATTAGCCATTGCAGTTGCTATTGGAGTATTTGGCATTAATTCAGGAGAAGCCTTTGCAGGCGTCATAGGGCCATTGGTGGAAGTGCCTGCGCTTATTGCTTTAGTAAATGTCGCCTTTTGGTTTCGAAGAAAATATTATTCTAAAAATACATTCCAGTAACAATAAAAATGAGCAAAGAAGCGAATGCTATCTGGAACAATTTCGACATGGAACTTCACCAGTTTATCTGCAATAAAGTCAACCACAATGACGAGTGCCATGACATCCTGCAAAATGTTTATCTCAAAGTATTAAATAACATTACCAGGATTCAGCAGGTAAATAATATACCTTCTTATTTATATAGGATAGCAAGTAATGAAGTGGTCGATCATTACCGTAATTCTTCAAAATATGAGCAGGTAGAACTTTTAGAAATAGAACCTGAACAGGAGGAAATAAAAGAACGGGGGCTTCAGTTGGCGGATTGTTGCCTTCGGCCTATGATCGAGGCGCTTCCGGCTATTTACCGCGACGCATTGATCATGACCGACTTGGAAGGGTTGTCTCAAAAGGCCCTTGCAGAAAAGCTGGGTATTTCCGTGTCAGGCGCTAAGTCACGTGTGCAGCGTGCGCGGGAAAAACTAAAGGAAGAAATCCTCAATTGTTGCCAGTATGAATTTGATAAATACGGTAATATTATTTCCTGTTGTAATAACAAAATCAAGAAAACAGGGAACTGTTGTTAAACCTGCGTCTTTTTAATACAACCTCCGTTTTAGCAGAAAATTCAAATGACTGCTAAAATTATTGACTACCCGAAATTCTTATTTGGTAATTTATTCCATTATACTTCTACTAAAAGGCTGGCCCTGTTAATAAGCTGGGTTTTGCTGCTCATTCATTTTGCTTACGCACAGCAAAGAACCTCAACCCCTTACCTCGTACATCGCTTAAAAAGCCCTATTACCTTTGACGGCATCAGCGATGAGCCGGAATGGCAAGAAATACAACCCCTGCCAATGACGATGATCTTCCCGCATTTCAAAGGGAAATTGTCAGGAAAAACAGAGATCAGGGTCGCTTACGATGACCATTATGTTTATTTTTCAGGCCGCTTTTATTATTCGGATTCAACCGATGTAAGAGCGAACACGTTTGCAAGGGATAAATACAGCGGCGACGACTCCTTTGATGCCCTGATCGATTCCTACAGGGACAGGCAGAATGCACTTAAGTTTACCACCAACCCATTAGGCAACCGGAATGATGCTGCAATACTGAATGATGCCAGTGGTAACACCGACTGGTTTAACCGCAGCTGGGACACCTATTGGGATGTAAAAACGGTGATAAAGGAACATGCATGGTTCATGGAACTGCGCATACCATTTAAAAGCCTTCGCTTCGAGTCTGATAATGGAAGGGTTATTATGGGCATGACGTTAAGTTTTTATAAGGCTGCTAATAATTCAAGGATTTCCTTCCCTGAAGTACCGCAAAATATTGATGCTGCCCATTTAAAAGCCTCCCTAATGCAGGATTTCGAGTTTGAAGGAATATATAGCGAAAAACCGATTTATATTACGCCTTACCTGTTAGGGAGTACTAACCGACAGTCCGTGTCCGCTACATCGGGGAACAAGATAAACAGCCAATGGGATAAGGAGGCCGGGCTCGATGTGAAATATGGTATAAAAAGTAACTTAACGCTTGATCTGAGCGTCAATACCGATTTTTCTCAGGTCGAGGCCGATGATGAACTTGTTAATTTATCGCGGTTCTCATTATTCTATCCCGAAAAACGAAGGTTTTTCCAGGAACAGTCTGGCCTATTCGATTTCAATATGGGGGATAATACTAATCTATTTTACAGCCGTAACATTGGCTTATCTCCCCAGGGTGAGCCTCTGCGGATATACGGAGGTGCCCGTTTGGTAGGCCGGGTTGGCAAAACGGAATTTGGTATATTATCCATGCAGGTGGCGCCGCATTCATCAACCGGTGATACAACTGAGTCAGAGGATATGACGGTGCTTAGAGTCAGGCAAAACATTATTAATCCGAATTCCTATATAGGCGGCATCTTCACCAGCCGCGTCAATAAAGATGGAAAGTACAATTTCTCCTACGGTGCTGATTACATTTGGAATGTCCTAAAGCAAAGTTTTTTAACCGTCCGGTTTGCTCATGCTAATAGTGATGAAATTCAATACTCCCCGGCTTCAGCAGGTAACCGGATATTTGTTAACCTGGAGGACAGGAATAAAAATAAATGGTTTTACCAGGTAGCCGTGGCAAGTTCTGATTCTAGCTTTAACCCTGGTCTTGGATTTGTTGACAGGTCAGGTTTTATCAGTGTCCACGCAAAATTAGGCTATGGCATTTTTTCAAACGGACAACCCTCATTACAGTCACAAGCGCCGGGTATGAGCTTTTATAATTATATAAATAGCCATTCGGGACAATTAGAATCATTAGGTATTGGGCCAACTTATGAATGGTTATGGAATTCGGGAATGGATATTTTAGTTAATCCTGAATTTTATCATGAATCTTTAAGCAGTCCGCTATCGCTGGATGGCAATGTAAGTGTTCCTGTTGGAAAATATAATTATACAGGACTTAATGTAATATGGCAATCCTATCAAACAAACAACCTGAGAGCAACCGGATCATTCTATGCAGGCGAGTTTTACGATGGGAATCTTTTCACTGCTGACTTTTATCCGACCTGGTACGCCTCTAAATATTTGGAGATCAGTCCCGAGTATGAACTGAACATTGCGAGGTTCCAGGATAGAAATGCATCATTTACCAGCCAGATCGTTAGGCTCAGATTAAGCACAGCGCTGAACGTTCACTTCTTTAGTAATGCATTTATACAGTATGATAATATCGCTAAAAATGTAGCCGCTAATATCCGGCTGCGATATAACGTCAGCGAGGGGAGGGACATTTATTTAGTGTATAACACCAATTTAAATACGGACCGTTACCGGTTACAACCCGCTTTACCGTTAACCGATAACCGCAGTGTGATTTTAAAATTCATTTATACTTTATAAATGGTGCGTCTTTTTTAAGAGCTGCCCGTCTTAGGGAAAATAAGATCAAAATATGAAAAAATTATTTATGGCTTGCCTATTGGCATGGTCGGCAGTCGCATTAGCAACTGCAGGAATTGTTACAAGACCTAATGAAGTAAAACCAGTTGTTCATAAAGAACAATGCTGTGACAAAGGTAAAGCAGACCCGAATTGCTGCCCTTCGTCTTGTTGCAAGTAAAAGCAAAAGCCCCTTACTGAAGGTAGGGGGACTTGCCATTCTACATTTGTTTCACATTTTCATTCCAGCCATTGATTTATCAGAACCATTTTTAAAAATAGCTTCGCTGTTCAATAAATAGGCGCCGTTAGTTACAACAATATCGCCATGATTTAAGCCGGAAAGGATAGGCACGTAATTTGAGTTACCTGCACCCGGTTTAATCATTTTAGGAGAAAAGCTTCCATCTGAATTTATCACCCATACCCTGCTTCCTTTAGCATCAGTTAATATGGCAGAGGCAGGCACAGCCAATGATCGGTCATTACCTTTGATTATAGAAATATAAGCCTGCATTCCGGGCCTGATCAATCCTTGCGGATTGGAAATACTGATCCTGACTAAATTCACCTTTGAAGCATTCGATAATTCAGGATTGATAAATTCTACTTTGCCACTGATTAACCGGCCGCCCAAATCAGGAAAGGAAACGCTTACCTGGTCATTTTCCTTATAGTTGCCGGTTTCGCTGGCATATATTTGAGTCTGCACCCATAAATCATTTAACGCCTGTGTTTTAAGTATCGTCATTCCTTCGGTTACATAATCGCCTTCATGAATCGCTATCTCGCTAACCGTCCCGTTAACCTTGCTTAATACAGTTGTGGTTGCAGATACTTTCCCTGATGCAGCCAGACTTTTTATTTGCGATTGGGACAAACCCCATAGCTGTAATTTATTTTCGGCGGCGCTGATCAGTTGCTGATAATCTACATCTGAGTTGTGCAATACTTTTTGCTGTTGCTTCGCTAACAGGTATTCTTTTTCCGCTTCCTGCAAATCTTCACTGTAGATGGAATAAACAGGCTGACCCACCGATATTTTTTCGCCTACAGTTCTTACAAACAGCTGTTGTATTCTCCCAACTATTCTTGCGCTCAGTTCTTCCGAAGTATTTTCATCGGCGGTTACTAATCCGGTTAAAGTTTTATCGCTGCCAATATTTTCATCGCGCACAGTATCCGTTTGGATACTTGCCAACTGAAGCTGGGTTGCTGTAAGGGTAATACGGTTTGCCATTTTATCACCCATGCCGGTAAGCTCTACTTTGATCAGTTTCATGCCACATATCGGGCAATTGCCATCATGGTCTTCATGGACTTGCGGGTGCATGGAGCAGGTGTAGTAAAACTTGTTCTGTGTTTTAGTTATGGTTATGGTTTGTGGCTTTTGTTTGCAGGCTGCAAATCCCAGTACAAACAGCAAAGCCAATATTTTTATCTTATTCATTACCTTTTGTTTTAATGAAGCTTTCGCTGTCTGTTAAATATTGCGCATTGAAGGCTATACTATCGGTTGCCGCCAATCCGTTCGAAACAAATACCTCGTCCTGGCTTATAGCACCTGTACTTATCTTTTTAGCCTTGAATACCGGGCCATTCTTTAACCAAACGATCTGTGTCCGGCCCAAATCGACAACTGCAGTTCTTGGTATCCATAAGCCATTGATATTTCCGGTTTGTATTTCGGCTTTAACCACGCTGTTTACTTTCAGCTCATGATTCATATTATCTAAATAAACCCGGATACTTATTGTCTTATCATCTTCCCTTAAAACAGGTTCGATAAAATCCACCTTTGCATTTATGGTTTTGCCCGGTATATCCGGCAAAGTAATTTTAACCGGCTGGTTTAATTTTATTGTCGCAATTGAAGATTGGTCTATTTTAATTATGGCCCATAACATGTGAGGATTTACCACATTAAACAAATTCTGCCCTTTTTCAACGTACATGCCCTCTTTGATAGATAGTGGCAGGTTATTGGTATAATTTGATGGGGTTTCTGTATCAGAGGCGCTTGCCATTTGACTGTGTGGCATATCATGTACATGGCCGTCATAAGGGCTGTAAACCGGCAGGCTATAAAAAGCTTTTCCGGTTTGCATAACCTGGCTTACCTGTGCATTAGTGATGCCCAGCAATAAAAGTTTTTGTTTTGCGGCATTTATCAAACCGGTTTCTGCAGGTGAATTTTTCACCAAAAAAATCAAATCCTGCTGCGCGGTAACCATCTCAGGGCTGTAAATGTCAAAAATCCGTTGACCCTGATGTATCTCCTGGAAAGCGTATTTGATGTAGAGCTTTTCAATACGCCCCGAATAACGGGAAGCTATATTGTTAAACATGCGCGCATCAAAGTCCAGATAGCCATGCGCAGAAATGGTGATGACTACTTCTTTTTGTTCAGGCATGATCGCTTTAATGCCGGATATCACAGTAGAATTAACCGGCTGCAAAACAGTATTCAAACTAATACCCGAGCCCTCGCTGGCCTGTCCTGATTTCTTTACTAATGTCATCCCACAAATCGGGCAGCTGCCGGGATGATCTTCCAATATCTGCGGGTGCATCGGGCAGGTATATTTGGCATCGGTTTTAACCTGGATAGTAGTTTGTTCCCTTTTCTTATCAGAACAAGATGTAAGCAGCGTAGTGCTTAGCAGGACGCCGATAAATATTATACTAATTGCTTTCATTCTCTTTTTCATAGGTAACCTGTAAGGTTAAAAGCTGTTGTAAATTATCTAAGTAGGCCATACGGGCTGTTTGCAGATCTTTTATACCATCCAGCACTGATGGCAGGTCGCCGGTATTCTGATCGTAAGCCAATAAAGCCGTTTTGTAACCGTTTTGTAAAGCAGGGATAATGTTTTGCTGGTAATTTTTCAACTGCCTTTTTTTGCTGCCGATGTTTGTGCTTAAACCCGCTAACTGCCCGGCTGCCTGGTTAACCATATCCAGCTTTCGCTGTTGTAATTCTTCCACCTCATACTGGATGCCTTTCAAATTAGCTTTATATTCTTTGGATGCCCAGGGAACGATGGGTATAGTAATAGAAGCCATTAAGATATATTGATTCGGATAGCCGCCGTAATTCAACATGTGTGCTGCCTGTATACCGAAGTCAGGCTTGCGTTTGCTATATTCCATTTGGGCATTTAACTGTTGCAATTCTATATTCCGACTAATCCCTTTTATATCACTCCGTGATGTTGCAAGGGCAGAAGTGTCCGTTATAACAGTTTCATAACCCTTTATAACATAGTTAGTATCTACAGTAAATGTGGTTGCCTTATCCCGGTTCATCAGCGTATTCAATAGGATGTTTTTTTGGCTGATCTCATTATTCAGCTGCTCACGGGTATTGTCAAGTTCATAGAGATCTGCTTTTGCCTTATAAATGTTGGGTAGCTTTTCTTTTCCGTAAGTAAGCCGGATATTGGCATCCTTCAGCATATATTCCAGCAGGTTTTGTGTTTGTTGCAGTAAGGCAAGTTTCTTTTCCAACACTACGCGCTCATAATAGTATTGCTTTGCCTGGGCTATCAATTGATTTCTCAGGTAGTTTTTGTCCTCAGCAGTTACTTTGGACACCCCTTTCATATAATCCTGTTTTGCCTTAAGCTTTGCCGGGTTGGTGAACATCTGCTCCGCCTGGAGCATAAAAGAACCTGTAGTTGGATTAAGCTGGTAAGGCGTTTGGTATTGCCCTGCGCTGATCGTTGGCGCATCCAAACTTTTAGCGCCCGTGGCGTAAGCATCCTCGGCGCTCATTTTTGCGACATAAGCCTGCAAGGACGGATTGGTTGAAACCCGTGCTAAAACGCTGTCGATTGGTAAACGTTCCTGCGCGTTTGCCAGCATACTGGCGAAGCACAGGAAAATTATATACATAAATTGATATGTCTTTTTCATTTGATTATTCCTTTACCTCTAATACTTCCAGCTTACCATATTTCTTCAATTCATACTCCTTTACCATCAAAAAGATGAGCGGTGTAACGAGTAAAATATGAGTGGAAGAAGTTAATACCCCGCCGATCATCGGCAATACAATGGGCAACATAACATCGCTGCCGGTTCCTGTAGCCCATAACACCGGTACCAAACCAAACAGGGCAACACAAACGGTCATAAGCTTTGGTCGCAGGCGCTTTACTGCGCCATTCATCACGAAAACGCGTAAATCTTCTTTGCTAATTGTTTCTTTGGAATTACCTTTTAAAGCCACTAACTGTTGCATGGCGTCATTCAAATAGATCACCATTACGATACCCGTTTCGACAGCTATGCCGAATAACGCAATAAAACCGACCGCTACCGCTACAGATAGATGCACTCCAAAAAAATACACCATATAGGCACCGCCAATTAAAGCGAATGGGATTGATATGAGGCTGAAAAATGCTTCACGAATGGAATGAAAAGCAAAATACAGGCAGATAAATATGATGATGAGTACAATAGGTAATATTAGTTTTAAAGTTCTTTCTGCCCTGATCAGGTTTTCATACTGGCCGCTCCATTCTACGTAATAGCCTTTTGGCAGTGTTTTAATCATATTGCTGATCCTGTCCTGTGCATCTTTAACCGTACTGCCCAAATCACGGTCGCGCACGTTAAATAATACGGTTCCTCTTAATAAAGCGTTTTCAGATTGAATCATCGCCGGGCCATCATTTATTTTAATGTCAGCGACAGATGATAACGGAACCGGCCCGTAAGAGGGTGTTTGTACCAATGTCCGTTTAATCGCGTCCAGATTACTGCGGTAATCCTGTGCAAACCGTACATTAACGCTGAACCGTTGCCGGCCTTCAATGGTAGTTGTTAGATCCATCCCGCCCAAAGCGCTTTCAACTACTTCGTTCACATCATCCACGCTTAAACCGTAACGGCCAATAGCATCTTTGTTTACCGCTATATCTAAATATTTTCCACCTGTAATTGGGTCAACGTATAAATCTTTTATGCCATTTACACCCTGCAAAGCCTGTTTCATTTGATTGGATAGGGCATTGATGGTATCAAGATTCTGTCCATAAACTTTTAATCCAACATCCGTTCGAATACCTGTGGAAAGCATATTGATACGGTTGATGATCGGCTGCGTCCAGCCATTTACCACGCCGGGTATTTGTAGTTTGGCATTAAGCTCGTTTATAATATCTTCCTTTTTTATGCCTTTACGCCACTGGTCTTTTGGCTTTAACAGGATGATGGTTTCTGTCATGCTGATAGGTGAATTGTCAGTAGCGGTATTGGCGCGACCTGCCTTTCCCAAAACATTAGCTACTTCGGGAATGCTTTTAATGATCTTGTCCTGCACCTGTAGCAGCTGTTTGGCTTCGACGTTGGAGACATCCGGCTGCGTAACCGGCATGAAAAGTATAGTACCTTCATCCAGCGGCGGCATAAATTCACTGCCTAAAGAAAGTAGCAACGGTATGCTGATAAGCAAGGCGACTATATTTATAATCAGCGTTGTTTTACGCCAGGTAACGCACCAGTTCAATATTGGCCGGTAAATTTTTTCCAAACCCTGTGTTAACGGGTTTCGTTCATCCGGCCTCAATTTTCCTTTCAGGAAAAAAGAGATCAGCACAGGAGCTAATGTTACTGCGAGTATAGCATCAATGGCCAGTATAAATGTTTTTGTCCAGGCCAGCGGGCCAAATAATTTGCCTTCCTGCCCTTCCAGTAAAAATACCGGCAGAAATGAAGCGACAATAATAAGCGTAGAAAAAAACACGCCACGGCCAACCTGTTTACAGGATGCTTCTATAATTTTTATTCGTTCTGCTGTGGTCATAATTTCTCTTTTTGTTGTGCAATGGATAAATTCCTATGCGAGTTTTCTACCATTACGATACCGTTATCTACGATAACCCCAATAGCCAAAGCGATACCTGTTAATGACATGATATTGGAACTAATGCCAAAAGCATTAAGCAGGATAAAACTGGCCGCGAGGGTGATTGGTATTTGTATAATGATGTTTAATGCGCTGCGCCAGCTAAAGAGGAACAGGATGACGATAATAGATACCGTTATCATTTCTTCGATCAGGGTATGTTTGACGGAATTGACTGCGCTTTCAATAAGGGTGCTACGGTCATAGGCGATATTGAAGGTTACGCCTGGCGGCAATCCCTTTTGAATATCATTCATTTTGTCCTTTACCGCGTGAATCACCTTATCGGCATTTTCACCATAACGCATAACTACAATTCCGCCTACCGCTTCGCCTTCACCATTCTCGTCAAATATGCCCAGGCGCTCATCCCCGCCCATTTGCACTGTAGCAATATCTTTTATTTTCACAGGTATAGTATTGATCACGCCAACGGATATGTTCTCTACATCCTGCAAACTTTTGATATACCCCAGGCCCCGCACGATATAACCGGTACCGTTCATTTCAAACTTTCGGCCACCAACATCATTATTATTACTTTTTACCGCTTTGGATACTTGCGATAATGGAATATTGTAATAATTGAGTTTATGCGGGTCAATGCTGATCTGGTATTGTTTTTCAAAGCCGCCAAAAGAAGCTACTTCGCTTACGCCGGATACCGTTTGCAGGCCTAATTTTACATACCAATCCTGCAAGGCGCGCTGTTCGCCGAGATCGAGGCCTTTAGCGTTAAGCGTGTACCAGAAAACCTGACCTACGCCCGTTGCATCCGGTCCGAGTGAGGGAGTTATACCTTCAGGCAATAAACGCTGGGCATAGTTTAACCTTTCCAACACCCGGCTCCTTGCCCAATAAACATCTACGTTATCCTCAAAAACAATATAAACAAAACTCATCCCAAACATGGAAGTTGCCCGGATTGCTTTTACTTTGGGGATGCCCTGTAAATTACTTACCAATGGATAAGTCACCTGGTCTTCCATGATCTGGGGGCTGCGGCCCTGCCATTCGGTGAATACGATAACCTGGTTATCGGATAAATCAGGAATGGCATCTATCGGGTTTACACTAACGGCATAAGCACCCCAGGCAAAAAGGGCAACTGCTATCAGCAAAACGATATACCTGTTTTTTAAAGACAGGGTAATAAGTTGATTGATCATCTTAATGGTTTTGTTAAGCCCGGATATTTCACCGGGCTTAAATGAATTACATTTTCATTGTTGCGGGTTTCTTTTTCAGGTCGCTTTTTTTAACCAGCGTCATTCCGCAACCAGTTTTGGGGCATTTACCGGGTTTGTAACTCACCACGTCTGTGTGCATGGTGCAAGTGTAAATTACTTTCGCGGTTTTTGTTTTGGTTGTGTCTGTTACCAGATTGGTCGAATGGGCTGCAAACACAGTAATGCTTGAAAACAAAATGGCTATAGCCATCAGTGTTACTTTTTTCATGGATTTTTTAATTAAAGAATGGATAAATAGCATAAGGCAAGCCCAATGCGTGATTATAAATTAAGATGATGAATTGAAAATTATAGGTTAGCCTGTACAGAATGTACAGCTAAGAAAAGTACAGATCAGATTCTGTAAGCACAGTTAAGGGTATAGACAGGAATATCTGAATGTTCGGGTGGAGCATTCCCATTATAAACTATTTGAGTATGTAATGTGCCGACAACAGATTCATCAGTCACGCTGATAAACGCTGGAATAATTGTAGGCAAGGGATGGTTTAAAGAAAGAGAAGCAGCGCTAAAATGGCTGTCCTTAACCTTGAAACTTTGTTTTTCATGTCCGCAGCACTTATCCTTATTTTTCGATGGATTACCGGAATTATCGGCTGCGCCATAACTAAAACTTACCGATGTTAATTTTCCGCAGCAGTAAAAACGGTTAACACTCATACCTATGCAGGATATAAAGTAGATGGCCGTTAATAAGATGAGTGCGGTGCGCTTCATTAATGCAAATATAATAAAAGTAAATATTTTGCGGCTTGGCATAGTTGTAAGCCGCCCCGGTTAAGAGACGGCTTGCTATGATGATTACAATTTACAAATTGTTTTGCAACTACCTGATGCCTTGCAGGTTTCACTGCAATAATCCTTGCAATTGGGCCCACAACCTTTTGCGCAAGTTGAACAATGGTTCATCTTGCTATTGCAGCAAGGGGTATTAGCATAAGAAATTGATATAACGGATAATAAGATCACCATAGTGGTGAAAAGGAATTTTTTCATGATTTTTAATTTAAAGATTAATAATTAAATGATGTTGCAATCGGAGGTCGGCTGCGGTTCAGATTTAACTATTAAGCTTTCGGAGGGTTCCAGTCATTACCGTGATAGTCTGACAATTCACCTGTTGTAAAATGATGAATAGTTTGCCGGTTTAGATCGATCACTGTCGGCGAAATCAGAGTTGATGTGGCGACGATAAACCCGCATGTACCGCAAGATAGCATCGCGTTACAGGCTCCTTTGCTACAATCGTTACCGGTAGTTTTTTTTTGCTGCCTGCAACAGTATTTTTGTGATTTTGAAATACAATAAGTTGTTGCTCCCGTTTGTATAGCCGCTTTACCGGCAACCACTGATAACAGCAGCACATTCAGGATAAGTAAAACAGCTAAATATTTCATGTTCTTATTAAAACGTTTATTGTTTAAAATATTGCACACCGCTAAGATAGTGGGGGCTATATCTAAGTTTTTATATAATTCCGTTAAAAATTTATATCCTATTGCAGCGGTAAATTTAAGGTCAGATTTTGTCAATCGCTTTCCTGCCTTTTTTTTCCGAGGCTTTGAACTGGCTGGGTGTAATACCGGTAACACTTTTAAACTGCGTTGATAAATGTGCACTGCTGCTATAACCCATTTGATAGGCAATTTCATTCAGGTTTAATTCACCGTACTCTATCAATTCTTTGATCTTTTCAACTTTTTGCTCGATGATAAACCGCTCTATGGTGGTATCCTGTGAATTGGAAAATAAACGGCTCAGGTGCGCATAATCCTTACCAACCCGCTTTGCGATCAAATCTGAATAAGACATATTTAGTTCTGACAGGTCGGAATGATGAACCAACTCAATAACTGCGTTTTTTATGGCTTCTACCGTCTTGTCCGTTTCCTTATTAATCAGTTCAAAACCCGGAACCTTTAGTGCGGCAGAGATGAGTTGCATTTGTTCCTCATCGGGTTCAGGCGCTATTGCCGCACTACCTAACGCGACCTGTTTAACGGCAAAGCCCAGGTTTTCCAACTGCTGCCGGACGATCATCTGGCAGCGGTCGCAAACCATGTTTTTAATATGTAATAGCATGAATGTTTTCTTTCTCAAAATTAGTATTATTTCATGCTTTTCCTTCCCCAATAAAAGTAGATCAGGGATATGGGTATAAAAATCAGGTTCAGCCAGGTTTGATAGTTCCAGCTAAAATGTTCGTTCGTCATTTGCATACCACCGGTATGTGCTTTGGGTATCCAATGTAAGGCTGCAAAAGAGTAATCTAAAAACAGGGAAGTAAAGAAAATGCTAACGACCAAAATGATTAGTAAGTACCACATCGTTCTGTTACCATAATATTTACGGAACACCATTAGCATAGGAATGGTTACCAGGTCGGAAAGAATAAAAGCGATCACTCCGCCGAAGGATATACCGCCCTGCCATAATACGGCTGCCATCACGATATTGCCTACGGAACATACAAAGGCAAAGATGGCGATCAGGATCCCTATAATCGCGTTCCAGCTTAATACGACGAAGTGCGGCAAAGTACTGTTGCCACTTAAAAATAAATCTTTCCAAAATGCGTGGGGAACGACAACCATTAAAATAGCGGATACAACCAGCCCGATCAAAATATCCTTGCCCACCATTGTCACATCCATATAATAATGGCCACTGGCTTCTTTTAGTTTAGTTAATAGGCTGGGTTTATCTGCCTGAGTTTCTTTGGTATCCATCTTCATATTATGATGGCAGCAAGCGCTTTCCATGTTGTGATGCGCATGAGGGTCATTTGATTTTTCTCCTTCAGATGCAGCGATATGTTCTCTGGCCTCATCCTTTACTTTCGCTGGAAAAAACCAGCTAATGATTATTGCCGAAATGATAATAAAAAACAAACCGCCGATCACCTCGCCGCCAAAAAATGCCCAACCCAAGAGCGACACGATCACAATAAATATTTCAAAAACCAGGTTGGTGCTTGCCACCATAAAGGCAACAGCATTTGACCAGGTAGAACCCTTTATCATTAGTGCTCTTGCCATCGAAGCTGCTGCGTAAGAACAAGATGAGGATATGGCTCCAAAAAGCGTAGAGAGACTAATGGCAGTTATCGAATCTTTACCCAATCTTGCAGATATACTTTCGGTAGATACAAAAGTCCGGATCAGTGATGACAGGATAAACCCCAGCGCCAGCCCCCAGTAGATATCCCATATCATATAGGCCAGTTGTGATAAGATATTTGTTATTACGTTCATGATGAATCATTTAATGTAATACAAATTTACCAAGAGACTGACTTTTAACTTTACAGTTTAGCGTATTTGATTTACAAGATTACGGTAGCCTAACGTTATTACGATTAATTAATTTGAAATGCCCGTTAAATTGCTTCCTCCTCATCAAGTTTCTTTTGAAGCGCCTGCATATCCCGGCTAATCTTTATATCGACAACTTTTGCATAATGCTGCGTGGTCTTTATATCAATGTGGCCAAGCATTTTGCTTACGCTTTCAATAGGCACACCATTGGTTAAAGTTACAGTCGTCGCGAAAGTGTGCCTAGCCAGGTGGAATGTAAGATTTTGAGGGATATTGCAATCCTTAGCTATTTCCTTTAAGTAGCTGTTCATTTTTTGGTTGCTTAATACTGGCAATACCGTACCTTCATTATCGCACCTCGGATGATCTTTATATTTTTCAATGATTTCCAAAGCTGGTTTTAGCAAAGGAATCCTTGATGATGTTTCAGTCTTTTTCCTCTTAGTCATCACCCAATTATCGCCATCAATACCAGGCATAATTTCCTTCCTACTTAGTTTTTTTATATCCGCATAGCAAAGGCCGGTATAGTAACAAAAAACAAAAACATCCCTTACTTGGCTTACTCTTTGCGAATCTATTTTTCTATCGATGATCCTATCTAATTGAGCCTGTGAAAGAAACTCCCGCTCCTTTATTTTGATTCTGGCTTTGTACTCTGAAAAGGATTTTCTTTTAGTATTTTCCTTTTTAGACAGCTATTGATGATTTTCTTGAGATGCTTAACATATTTTGCTACTGTTACCGGAACACACTTAAATTCCTTTTTTTAATAATAATCGAAATCACGTATAAATGAATAGTCAAGCTGGTCAATTTCTAAATCCGGCTTTTTGTATTTTGTTTTGATATAACTCGTTAAATGATTTATTGTAGTCTGGTATCCGTTTAATGTATTGGGCTCATAGTCGATCCCGATGAGAGATTCCATTTCTGCATTATGAGCGTTAAAAATTTCTATTAATAATTGGGTCCTATCGGCTTTGTTCCGAAGTTTATTTTTCAGGCTAAGAGCCGTTATCTTTCTTTGCTCGTCAATTAATTTAAGATGTGCTTGTACCAATTGCCTTTGAAGTTCGTCCAGATAAGCGTTCAATGCTTTAGTGCTATCTTTTGTGCCATTTTCCCGGTGGGATTTTGAGCACCAGCGATCAGGGGAAGATTTTCGCGAGATTGTAAGCTCAGCACCTTTACCATTGACGGTAATTCTCATGTAAATTGGCATAGGCCCCAATTCATATTTTTTTGGTTTTTTCAGATAGAAAGTAAAGTGTAATTTGTTATCATTTTTAAATATTAAAAAAGTCACAAATTTAGGCTTCCGCCTAAAAGCTACAGTACCTTCCGTACCTCAGTCTGGCATCATGTTGTGTCTTAATAGGTTATTTTTAATGCTGTCAAATAAAAATTCTGACGGCCAAATATCCCGAACCACACATTCAGGATTTGCCAACTTTAAAATATTGGTAATGATTTAGTTGTATCGCGAAGGAATTCCGGCGACATTTTCGAGTATAACCGACTATTAACTGGTTACACAAATAGGGGGTAATTTATAAACATATTTATAGTTATAATTAGCTATAAGATACTCACTGCTTTGCTCATTTATAGACTGAATTTAGGCTACTTGAGAAGCATCTTTAACTGCTGAAAAGACATAAAGTGTGGTTTATCAATATGTTGAAATTTAGAAAATATGTAGGTTCATATCCCCTATAAATGAAAATAACTTGCTGATTTACAGCAAGTTATGATTTTGTAGCCCGTAGGGGAATCGAACACGATTAAAACCCGACTGACTTACAATACTTTATATGGTCGCCGATGTACTACGCACCGAATTACTAACCATTTTTTTGATGCAGATTAATTACAAATCTTACGATATAAAGATACGGAATTTTGTGGTATTCATTCTCTCTGTAGTTGAAATAGTTCGCTATTTCCGCCCCTAAGATCATGCATATCCAGACGCGAATCAATAACGATTGTAAACAAATAATTCAAAAAAATGGAATGGGTAGTCTGACTTGAATTTATTCTTTGATATATTCAATTATTTATGGATTATTATATTGTACGAAAATCAATTTTAGCGAATACCTAATTTATTTAAGCCACATAGTCTAATATATTTCCTACATTAATGTGTTCTTTCAATAAATGATATTTAAACTCCCTTGGTGAGACCTATTAATATTGATATATTTTATTTATCAAAGAAGTTTGTACTTTAGTCCCTAATGAAATTCAGACCTAAACTTTATCTATTCACAATTTTATTTGCCGGTCTCGGATGGTTATCCTCTTGCGATGACATAATAGAACCCTCCATCAGCAAAAGCATCGTTCAGGCAGAAGCGCCGGTTGATCAATACATTAGCAGCAATTACACTATAAATTTCTGGTGGGATCCTGTTGATCACGCCTTAACTTACCATTTGCAGGTGGTAACACCATCTTTTTCGGCCCCGGGCGGACTGGTGCTGGATACCGTAGTTTCTGCCAATAAATTCACCTTTAATTTAAATCCCGGCAATTATCAATGGCGCGTTATGGCCGAAAACGGGAGTTCACAAACTGCTTTTTCTGCGCCAAGGTCTTTTACCGTCGCTTTGTCTTCTATCAAGACACAAAGCGTGCAATTAACTGCACCGGCAAACAACCTAGTGACCAATCAAAGCAGCCTGACTTTTCAATGGAGCAGGCTGTACGGTGCTACACAGTACCGTTTTGAAATAGACACCAATAACTTTGCAAACGAAAGTGCTGTGGTTTTAAATCAGGCATACGCTGGGCAGCAAATTAATTTCACTTTTCCCAAAGATCAGGTTTACCAGTGGCGGGTAAGAGCCGAAAATGACACAGCGCAGTCGCAATGGTCGGCCATTAACAATGTTACCTACGATCATACACCACCGGCCCCGGTAAGCCTGGTGGCTCCCACAAAAGGGCAAACCGTTTCTTTACAGGCTTTGCTGCAGTGGAGCACCTCTGTTTCTGCAGTTAAATATAAAGTGTATGTTTTTCAAAGTGATTCCACAACGCTGTATGACCAGAACTTTCCGGTACAGGTCAATACTAACAATTATAGCTTTAGCCTCGGAAATTCGGGTGATAAAGTATACTGGAAAGTGACCGCGCTGGATGCTGCGGGGAACGAAAGCCAGGCAAGTGTTTTAAGCAATTTTGTATTGCAATAAAATCGTCCAATGAAAAACAAAAAACTCGTTTACGTTTTGGGCTTGGCAGTAGTGGTGGTATGGGGAATGATCCTTTATCGCGTGTTTAATGCGGCGGGGGGAGACGATGATGACAAAGCTACGGTAATCTCCGCACCGATAAAAAAAGAAGCCTATAATGATGATGCGATAACAAAGGATACTATACGTTTGCTATTAAATTATCGTGATCCTTTTGGTTTGATTAAACCAAAAGACACTACAGAATTATCTATAAAAAAAATATTACCTAAAAACATGCCTGTGTTGCTAGCCAAACCTGCTTTTAACTGGGGCTTTATCCGCTATGCCGGTTATATCCGTAACCCGGCCACCAAAAAACTGGTGGCCATGGTGAGCATCAATGGTAAAAACGAAATGTTTGTAGAAGGTGATACCAAAGACCAGGTGAAGCTGATTAAAAATCTGCGCGATTCTATCAAGATCAGCTATAGCGGCAAAATAAAATTCATACCAATGAGCATCAATACCTTATGAAGAAAGGATTACTATTCATATTATTAATAATTTCGGGCTATACCCATGCACAAACAATGCCGGACATGAGCACGAAAGTTCGTATCACCGCGACCGACAAAACCATTGTTGCGAATGTGAACGAAGTTGACGACATTTCATCACCCAAAGTTGGTCTGTTTTACTTTTGGTATTATGCCGGCGGCATCCATTCCAGCCAGGGGGGGTACAGCGGCAAACTGCTGGACGGAACCTATGCAGAATACTATCTCAGTAAAGGACTCAAAGAACAAGGGACCTTTAAAAGAGGATTAAAAAATGGTATCTGGAAGAGCTGGAACGAAGACGGCATATTAAAAGAGGCTATAAAGTGGAAGAACGGGAAGGTCGTAAAGGATAAATATGTCTCCTTCTGGAAAAAGCTGCCCTTCCTCAAAACCAAACCGAAGCATGCTGATAGTACCGCAGTTTCTGCAGCTAAAACAAGCAAATAACCTGATCAAGCATGCTGAAGGCATCGGCCCTTTATATCGTTATTATTATCGCATTGGTAATTGGGCTTATTTGCTCTTCGCTAATCGTTGCGGCTTATTATTATAATATTGAGTATCAAAAAAAGTTCCGTTATGACCATTTGAAAAACAATCTTCAATCTGGGATTAACATCCTGTTGGCAGGAACCGATACATCATACATACAAGGAAAAACCTTCAGCCTTTTTGGCGGCGATGCGGATTCTGTATCCCTCAAAAAGTTAAGCTGGGGCGTATATGATGTGGGGATTGTAAAAGCCATGGTGCAAAAAGACACATTATACCAAACTTTTTCTATCGCCAATACTATTGATTCGGCTAAGTGGGCGGCTATCTATCTCGTAGATGAAGACAGGCCTTTTTCGTTAAGTGGTAAAACCACGATAAGGGGTGATGCCTATATCCCGAAAGCAGGGGTGCAGGAAGCCTATATCGACAATAAAGCTTATGATGGGGACAAACGTTTGATTATCGGTAAAAAGCGTACCAGTGCCAAAACTTTACCCGCTTTAAATCAAAGCCGCTTAAGCCTTTTACAAACCTTTTTTAACCCAAACGTTACCGGCGATGGTACCTTGCCTAAAATAGACTCGCTGCAACAGTCCTTTTTATTGCTGACCCGTATATTCAATTTAAAAAAAGAGGCCCAAACGCTCAGTAATATTCAGCTAAAGGGCAATATCATTTTGCGATCCGATACCTCTATTACCATCGACAGCACGGCCATGCTGCACAATATTTTAATTTTTGCCAAATCTATCATTGTAAAAAGCGGCTTTCATGGCAGTTGTCAGCTTTTTGCTACCGATTCTATTTTTGTGGAGGGTCACTGCCATTTTGATTATCCTTCTGCTTTGGCCGTGCTGCGTTATCAATCGACTGCATCCAACACCCAGGAAAAAATCACCCTTGGCACTGACGATTATTTTGGCGGCATCATTTTCAACTACGAAAAGGCCGAAAACAAATTAAAGCCATTAATTTCGATCGGGAAGCATACGCAAATAAGTGGCCAGGTCTATTCGCAAGGTATGCTGGAATTAAAAGATAGCACTGAAGTGGACGGCAGCGTTTTTACCAGCCTGTTTTATTACAGAAATGTATTTACGCTGTTTGAGAATTACCTGATCAATACCACTATCGACTCGAAAGCACTCTCCCCCTATTACCTTACCGGGGATTTATTGCCTGTTGCCGAAAAAAAGAAAAAAGTTTTACAATGGCTGGAAGCAAATTAAATAGCAGGGTACAGGCCTCTTCCATACTGGAAGTAATTGTATCCATGGTGGTCATTGTTGTCGTGTTTAGTATTGCCATGATGATTTACACCAATGTTTTGCGGCTTTCATTATCTGCCAAAAAAATCCGTGCGCAGGCTTTATTACAGGAAACCATGTTGAACGCAGAACAGGATACCGCCAAAACCACGCAAACTTTTAACATAGATGATTTTAGGATTGAGCAGGAAGTTAAGCCATACCAGGATAACAATACTTTAATGGACATCCATTTAACCGCTTATGATCAAAATCAGCAAAAAATAGCCGAAATGGAAAAAGTAATTTACTGATGGATAAACACAAAGTTAAAGCCTTTACCCTATTAGAAGTCACCATTACCATGCTGATTACAGCGTTACTAATTGGCCTTACTTATACTTCGTATGGGATTATCGTTAAATCATACCGCTCCTTCACTGCAAAAAATGAGGCAACGGTAGTGTTGGTTAACTTAGACCATGTTTTAACAAGAGATTTTGATAAAGCAGATATGGTTCTTAAAGAAGATAACGGCATCGTTTTAAAGAGCGACCAAAATCTGATAAAATATAGTTTTAATGCCACATCCATTATACGGGAAGCGTTAAAAGCAGATACTTTTAACGTACAAATACAGAATCTGCAAACCTCGTTTGAACATAGCCCGATAACCGAAGTCCAGGAAATGGAAGACCAGAACCGAATTGATGAACTGACCTTTACCCTATTATATCAGAACGAAAAAATTCCTTATCATTACCGTAAACGATATAGTGCTGTAAACCTTATTCAACGAAATCCAAATGCCATCCATTGACCTGAGCCGATACGAGCAAAAAAAGAAAAAAACAACCACAATTTCCCAAACAACTGAATCAGGTGGCCTAATGGCTTTGTTGAACAAGGATATCAGCTTTGGCGGCAAGGAGCTGAATGATAAAAAAAAAGAGTCCCTCTATCTTGAATTGAACTCCTTGCTACAGGCAGGCATTAATTTAAAAAGCAGCTTTGAACTGATCATTGCCGCTCTTGAACAGGAAAAAGACAGGCAACTCTATAAAACTATAGAAGATGCTGTTTTGGGCGGCACTACCTTTTCGCAAGCCTTACAGCAAACCGGCAGATTTTCCTTATACGAAGTCTACAGTCTGCAGATAGGAGAAGAAACCGGCAAACTGATTGAAGTTTTACAGGACCTCGCTAAATTTTATCAGAACAAGATCAAACAGCGCCGCGAAATCGTATCAGCCCTCACTTACCCTTGTGTGGTACTCACCTCGTCCCTTGGTGCCGTCTTTTTTATGCTCAAATTTGTGGTGCCTATGTTTGGCGATATTTTCAAACGTTTTGGCGGGCAGTTACCCTGGATAACCGAAAAAATCATCGGGGTATCCAATGCAATAGAACATAACTTCTGGCGGTTTGTAATTCTGTTAATACTAATCGCAGGCCTCATCCTGTTTACCCGAAAAACAGAAAAATTCAGACAAATATTTTCAAAACTGATGTTGCGCACTCCGCTGATCGGCAACCTCGTGCAAAAGGTCTATCTCGCCAGGTTTTGTAATTCCATGCGCCTGCTAATTAGCGCCAAACTACCTTTGTTACGCGCCATTGCTTTGATCAGGCAGATGATCAGCTATTATCCTATTGAATCCTCCTTGCAAAAAGTAGAAGATGATATCATGAAAGGTAAGTCCCTCCACGAAAGCATGCAGCAATTCAAAATTTATCCCTCCAAAATGATTCAGCTGGTTAAAGTAGGTGAAGAAACCAACCAGCTGGATTATTTCTTCGGTATTATTTCCGACCAATACCTTCAAGAGGTAGAATTCAAAACCAAGACGCTTAGCAGCGTGATGGAACCCCTTATCATCATCTTTTTAGGGTTAATCGTTGGCGTCATTCTAATCTCTATGTATCTTCCGTTGTTCCAGCTGAGTAATAGTTTTCAATAGATAATGGTTAACGAACCACTGAACTTCTGGGAATCATTTTTTGCAGTAACGATATAGTAATAGACACCTGCTGGTAGCTTTTTACCATTATATTCCCCATTCCAAGGCTTGGGGTACCTTTTGCTTTCAAATATCTGCGTCCCATATCGGTTAAACACTCTTACCGATACCGTTTGATCATTATCTAATCCCTGTATTGTCCAAGTATCATTAATGCCGTCATTATTGGGTGTAAATGTATTGGGTATCCAAATGTCAGGGCATTGTTCGGTCACATTTATGGTTTGAGTGGCTTGGCAGCCGTTGGAATCAGTAACAATTAAATTTACAGCCTGGGGGCTATTTACCTGGTAGGTCTGAACGCCCACTATGCCATTCCATTCATATTGCGAAAAACCTCCGGGAGCGGTAAGTGTTATGGATTGGTTTTTATAAGAGCATATCGTTGTGTCTTTTATATTTAATATTGGATTGGCAAAAAAGGTAACGTCAATACTTGTATCTGCCTGGCAGCCTGCCGGGCTGGTAACCGTGATTTTATATTCACCGGCGGTAGTTATAGCAATTTGATCGGTATTTTCCCCCGTTGACCATTGAACCGCACCAGCGCTATGGTGTGCCGCCAGATAGATGGTTTGCCCCTCGCAGAGTGTTGTACTTGCAATTTTCTCAATATTGATCAATGGTAGTGGATTAAAAAGCAAAGGCTGAACAACTGAAGCTTGTGAACAAATGGTGCCGTCTGTGTTAACCGTATTATTGGTGACGGATACCATATAGTCACCCGCTACGTTGGTAGTTATGGAATTCAGATTTTCATCAGCGGTCAACAATACATTGTCCTTATACCAATTAACGGTGTACGCCGAATCAGATGGTGTGTTAATCGACAGTATGGCGTTATCCCCTATGCAATAAGCTTTTTTATTTGTGGTTATAACCGGAACCGGTAAATTAATCAAATCAACTTCTACCTCTTTTGAGGGAACCCAGCTATTGGTACACGCGCCAACTTCCACTTTATACCTGCCGGTTTGAGTAGCAACAAACGATGAGGTTGTATCGCCATTTAAAATATCATCAGTGTACCAACGGTATTTATAACCGACTGTGTTATTCGTCTGCAAGGTAATCGGCGCGTTATTACATTGCTGTATCTTATCTGGATAGTTAAAAGTGAATACCGGGCTATTAACCACATTTACGGTTAGATGGTTACTTTCTAAGTGAATATCTTCGCAAGGGTCGTATAAAAGCGCATAATAATTCCCCGCTGTTTTAACTCCAAGTGTATCCTTGCTTTGTGCAGGTAATTCATGGCCATCTTTATACCATTGGATCGTACCGCCACTATACTGTGAAGTGTTAACTGCCACTGAAGTTGAATCTCCGGAACAAATATTAATTTGCGAAAATGTCTCTGGTTGGTTTTTAAAACTAATGGCTTGTAATGTTTGAGAATTGAGATATTTGGCATAATCTGGTTTTACCAAATAAAGACCATCGCTTGCGCCCAACCAAACCCCGTCTTCACAAATTGGTCTGTCAGTAGATACAGCATTTACGCAAATGTCATTTATAACGATATTACCCAACTCGTCATCATGAAATATAGAAAATTTTATAAGCGGATTAGGCGCGCTTGTGTATATCGAACTGCTAAAATAAAACCCTTTATCAGTACCTATCAACAAATTTTGTTTTATTGGAGTTGGCACTTCATAATAGTCGCCACCTCCAAAAGCCATCAGCCCTAAAATATTATCTATTTTATTAACCTTTATTCCATTTAGGTAATGTCCCGTGCCATAAGCTACCGGAGAGTTACTGTAATTCACGTAATTTTGAAACATCCCCCTGTCATTACCCTAAAAAAAGTTCGTAAACACTGGATTATATCCATAAACTGATTCATAAATGGTTTCTGCTGTATTTATGTTATAGCCAAATTCATTGCCCCCTTCCCAAAGGAATCCCACATCGATAGCCATATTATCAGGTATAAAAGCAACGGGTTGATATGTGATCGTATCAACCGGAGAAGAATAATCCGATGTTCCGAGTGAACTATCCCTATACATCTGCGTTCGATAGGTAGCTTGATAAACTTTGCTGTAACTGTTCGCATCCTGGGTATTAAATTCATGATCGGTAAGCGTGCCTGTATCCGAATTATAAAAGAAAAAACCTTTATCAGTAGCGATCATTAAGGTTGCCGTACTTTTACGGGGATTATAAGATACCCCCCCGGCTATGCCAACCGAATTAACAGTACCGGGTATACCATCACTGGCACCAATAAGTTGGATAATACCATTTTTATACTCCAATACGTTTGTTGAGTTGGTTGCGATAAAAACAGTATCCTTGCTTCGGCCTGCAATGTCCATAAATGGTAAATTAGTATAGGATGAAAATGCAGCTGTATAATTATCAACTGCCAGTGTTAAGCTGTTAACCCGATAAACCTCGTTATTTTCAGCCAAAACCCACAAGTACGGATCATAGAAATCGCGCTTTACTTTGAGAATATTTTTCCCTGTTAGTAAATGAGCATTTAAATGAAAATCAACATCCTGTTGGCTGTAAGCGCGATCTACAGAAAACAACAAGAACGTAAATAATATTAGCCGGATAATCCGCTTTAACATTTGTGACAGATATAAGGTCGACTAATATAAATAACTTTTAAATAGTTAGCCTTCAAAAAATCAGTTTAAATTTGATAGGCAATAAAAATACTATCACTGGTAAATTGATGAGATAAATGAGTTTCCAACAATGCTTAACCTCCTTACGCCAGACGTTTGACCTGCCTTTTTCAATCTTTATTTTCATTACTGTAGTTATACTACCGACATATTGTATCCAAAGTTAATTACTTCGGACAGCATTCCGCGCAAACTAAACAACGGACTTCGTTATCTTAACAACATTTCGTTATATCGGTTAAGTAGCAAACCGGGCGGGGACCATATCATTTACTCCATTTATTGCTTAATACAACATGCTAAAACCAGGTTAGCTTATAAGAAGTAATAGCTTTAACAATAAAAGCTAGGCTCGCATTGGCCAGGCTCTATCACATTAACAAGCTTTTCGTTCATTTGCATGGCCCATTACCAAGCAGCGGGCCACAAGGCATGAGCCTTGCGGCAGCTTAAAAGCTCTTGCGGTAGCGGGGTTGGATTACATGCCAATGCGTTAGGAAGATATGAACGAAGTGAAGCTATACCCTCTATTGAAGTGGCAGCACGTATTGCTAAAGCCTTAGATATATCGTTAGATTACCTAGTTGAACTAACTGATACCGAGTTAGACACTGTTATATTGACCCGTATAAACGAAATCTCCACTCTAACTGAGGAAGAGCAGAAGCAAGTCTATATGGTTGTAGATGCACTTATAAGTAAGGGATTACAAGTCTAAGAAAGCTTACTTCAATAAATGAACAAAGCCCAACACTTAGCTGGGCCTTGTCTTTCAAAATATAAAATCCACTATCTAGGCTAGCTAGCATAGATACCTAGCCAGGTTAGCGATTTACACTAAACTATTCTTCTACGATAGGCATCGGCCGCAACACGTTTAACCGTGTTTTCATTTAAGATACTCCCCATTTCTACAATTGCTTGTTCAGCTGCTTTAAACCAATCAATAGCAATGTTATCAACGGGTTTTAACGGTGTGAATTTACAGATATCATTTCTGTGACTGTCAGAACCGACGATCAACATAGTTCTACGCGCTAATTCGTTCATTTCAATTACCTCAGCACTCTTTATTATATCGTTAGTTAAGTTGGGTTGTGATATAAATCTTGACTCAGTGATCGATACAGCATTAAAGAAACAATCCAAATTATCAATGTTATTTGCATCCCACCATGCGTCTCTGATACCCGGTTCGATTTGCTGCTTATCTAATAAGAATTCTCTTTCCTCTTGCGTCAAGAAATGACCAATTCTCACATACGATCTATTGGGAATATCTCCCCAAACTGCAGCCCAATTAGTGGTGGTTGATAAATAATAAGAAGCTGTAAACATACTGTCATAGTACTTCGAGATTGTTAATCCCAAAGACAAAAATAAAGAATCGCTTGTTCTTTTAAGATAAAGCCCTTGAGCTGTAGTGATGGTGTCAACAACATAATGATAACCGAGTAAACTTAGTTGCTTTTGTGTTAGTTGAATTAGTTTTCGTTTTGTCAATTTCATTGTATTAAAGTTTCACTCCTGGCCCAAGATAAGATGAAGAGCCTGGTTGATAAGCTGGATTTTGCGGATCATAAAATATTGGTTGTGTAGGTACGCCGTTTTTGTTCATTTTTTCTTCTCTCTTGTCCGCTGATTTTTTACCAGAAGGTGTATTGGGCTTGATGATAACAGCAGTACCATCAGGCATCACAGCATCTTTTCTGACCTTAGTCCCATCTTTTAATGTCATTGGCACTTCTACATCTGCACCTTGTTCTTTCAACTTCTTTTGCTCTTGGCGATGTGCTTCTTGTCCAGTTTTTATAGCATCTTTAACTTTCGGGATATTTGTCCCTTTTAATTTATCTGGGGTACTTTGCGGTGTGGATTCTGGTTCCGGTGCTGGTTCTGGCTCTTTAGGCGTACTATTATTAGAAGTTGCCTTATTCCATATCCAAGCCACTCCAGCCACTACAGCAGCACCTGTAACCTCTACAACCGCAGCAGGAATAGCTATTGCCTCACCAACAACAGTAGGAGCTGCTACAGCTATGGTACCTCCGGCAAGTGCAACCCCTCCGAGTAAAATCCCTCCCGGATTTACATCACAAGGCGGACAATTCCCATCAGGATCAGTTTTATCAACAGGATTATTTCCAACATAAGCATATGGCGATTGATCAATCTGATCCGGATGTTCCGCATAGGCATCAATCACACTCCACCTCCCAATTACCGGATCATAGAACCTAGCACCATAATCGTATTGGCTACCATAAAGTTTTTACGTTTTTGGCTGTTTTTCGTTTTGCACTTTTTCGGTGCCATAAAGAACGTTCGTTAGGGGTAAAGATAAGCGTTAGTTTTTCATTTGCAAGGCCGTGTGTTGGGTTGTTTTTCGGCTGGCGGGTGTGTTGGTTGATCATCTGTTACAGCAAAGGTAGCCTCCGAATACAGTGCAGTAAAGGGACTTTCGCGGCATAAACCCGCAAGCCTTTCACCCACGAGGCCATTTATTCCACGTTCCCTTGACAGCCCCGCATTCTTCCGCTTTTGGTTGCTTAACAGAAGATAACCTGAACTCCTGATGATTAAGAAAGGTTTAGCGGGTGGTGTTTGTTAAGCGCATCTTTCAGGTCTTCAAGATTATTGGTCTGGTAGCGCTCTGCGCTGCTAACATAGCGGTAGCCCGCCATGTATTGCACCGTCCGCAGGTTCTTTTCTTTCAGCCATTCCGTTATCACGCTTTGCCTGATCTGCATCCCGTGTTTATACCTCGGATTTAGCTTTCGCAAAGCATAATTGAGGTGCAGCATAGTCGCTTTAATGCCCTCTTGCCCGTTCATGGTAATAAAAAGCCGTTTGGTATCTTCCGCCACTTTGTATTTATCCGGCTTCTTGCCGGAGCGTTCAGCCATTTGTTCTGCCAGTATTTTAGGCCGTACTATCAGTATATATTCCTGTAGGTCTAAGATTTGATGAGGCTGCAAACTAAGTTCCCGGCTATTCAGCTTGCCGGTGGGCGGGATATGTATTTTTCCCTCTCTCAATTTCAGGTGTTCAGGACGCAGGGTTTCCAGTTCATCCCTCGTCAATGCCTGGTAAACCAGTAAGCCTATAATTACCTTATTACGGTGGGTTCGTTCATCTTTTATAGCATAACTTTCATAAAGTGCTTCCAGTTCGGGCAACGTTAACAGGTCATGCGGAACGTGCCTGATCGTTCCTTTCAGAATGATACCGGCTGCCGGATTATAACCTGCCTGTCCCGCTTGTTGCAGGTAGTTGAAGTAATACCTTATGGCAAGCATCATCTGGTTAATCAGCCCGATACTATGACCCTTTTGTTTAAGCTGATCGGCAAACTCCAATACATCCGCATGGGTAACCTGCTCGACCGCAAGGCTTTCTTTTTCTGTCCATTCGAGGAATATGCCCGCATAGTTCCTGTTCTGACGAATATAGTCTGTGCCATAATGTTCCTGTTGTAAATAAGAGTTGAAAGGCTCTAAAGCTACCAGTGTAGCAGGGGCAAAGTTATACAGGCTTTGGGGAGCTTGCCTCGTCGCGCCCTTCAGGATAATGCCGGCTGCGGGATTATAGCCTGCCTGCCATTTAAAGTAATACCTGACCGACAGCAGCACCCGGTTAACCTGCCTGATCCTATGGCCATCTTTTTTAAGCTGATCGGCAAACTCCAGCACATCCGCAGGGGTCACCTGTTCTGCGGCAAGGCTTTTCCGCGCTATCCATTCCAGGAAGATACCCGCATAGCTATTATGCCGTCGTATATAGTCTTTATCGTAATGTCCCTGCTGCAAATAAGCTTGGAAAGGCGCTAAAGCTGCCAGTATAGCCGGGGCAAACTTATATTTGCTCATGCTTTAAGTGGGTATAGATCTGTGTGCTTTCCATGCTGCTATGCCCTAAAAAGCGTTGGATCTGTTCTAAAGCCATTCCTGAATGCAGCAAATGGCTGGCAATGCTGTGGCGTAGCGTATGTAAGCCTGCGGGCTTTTTTATCTTCGCTATAGCCTTTAACTTTTGCAGCCGCTCATAGGCCATGTGGCCGCTTAACCGTGCTCCATTTACATTCAATAACAACGCATCCTCTTTTTTATCAGTCGCCAAATGAGGGCGGCCATACAGGATATAGTTCTCTAAGTCGGCTTTTCCTGTACCTGCCAGCGGTACGTAACGCTCTTTGTAACCCTTGCCTTTGCGGACATAAACCAGTTCCTTATCTAACAGGATGTCCTTAACATTGATATTGGCACCCTCGTTTTTCCGCAATCCGCAACCGTAATACAAAGCCAGTATCGCTTTGTCCCGCAAGCCCAACGTATCATCTTTTACAGCCTCGTATAAGCTGCTGATCTCTGCCGGGGTAAGAATACATTTGATATTAGTGCTTTTGCCTTTGATGCGCAATTTTACAGTAAAGCTTTCCTGCCCGCTTTCGGTGAGGTAACGGCTGAACTTGCGGATCACCTGTAAGTGTTTACGGATATAGTTCAGGCTGATCGCTCCGGCTGCGGTTTTACTTGGCCGCTCGTGCAGGAGTTCCATGTACTTTTTCAAATGCTCCTGCCGTATGTCATGCGGACGATGGCAGTTGTGATCTTGTAGGTAAACCAGGAACTCGGTCAGGATTTTAGGCATATCCCGTGGGCTGCTCGGTTCAAAGTTGAGGATGCGAAGCCATTGGCTAAAGCCTGCCTGCAGGCGGATATAGAGCGGATTATATAGTGTGCCTTGCATTTTTTATTACTCGTGGGTTACTGGTCGTTCCGCGCTGATTTTCTGCATTTTATGTAACCCATCAAGGCTTTGGGTTACCGGTGGGATACGGGTTACTAACTGGATGTTTGCAAGGATGGATTTAACCATGCTTTGCGCATCGTTCGCTAAGTTTTCGAGGTCATTCCAGCTTTGTATTTTATATTCAAAGCCCTTGTAGCGGTTTCCTTTGGCTATTTTAATATAGCCCATCCGTTCCAGTTCATACAGGTAACGCCCTATACTGCTCGGGGTTAGCCGGAATGCCGACCGTACTTCCTTGCTGTAAAAGGTGTCGGTATCCTTTTCTTTCAGGTAGGTTTTTAGCTTTTCAAAGAATGAGCGGCAGGCATCGTTTAACTCGTCGCTCTTTTTGAGCAAAGTAGTTTCCAGTAAGCTAAAAGCGGCCTGTATGTCCTCTATGGTGGTTTCGATATACTGCTCACCGGTGTCCTCGTCCGTTTTTAGCTCCCTTTGATATTGGTGGTAGTAGGTAATGGTTTCTGTGAATAACAACAGTAAAAGCATGGTGCGCCGTGGCTTAAAAACAGCTTCCGGCAGTTGCAGGTATGGCGCATAAGGATTTTTGACGGTAATAGGTTTTAACAGGCGCTGCACGTTCTTCAAAGCTTCCCTTACTTTCTTTTCTTCATATTTGTCAATCAGCCCGGCACTCATTTTACGCTGGTAATCCATGATCTTAACGTCCTGCTCCGGGCTGTTATCCATGTAAAGCAGGATGCAGCGGTTCGCATTGTCCTCATACATCTGCTCCCTCGTGGTGCAGCCGCTGATACAAACAGGCCCCTCTACTTGCAGGGTGATGGTTTTGGGGTTGCCCTTGCTGTCTTTCAGCGTTACCGTTTTCGATATTTTGCGCTTGCTTTGCAGTTCCCTGATCGGGTACAGCACGTCTTCTGCGCCGTCCATATCTTCGAGCAATAGCAGCTTGTATTTCAGTTCATCTTTACCGAAGTAGTAAAAGGCGTTTACGCTTAGCGTGGTGATCTCCAGTTTATCTTCTTCGGGTATCAGCTCGCCTACTTTTTCCTGTAACCAGGTCTTTCCGGTGCCGCTTGCGCCGAGGCATAACAGGTGTAACGGGGTTTCACGGGTTCTTGATGTGTAAATGAGATAAGCGATCAGGGCGTTGGTTTCTTCGCCTACGATACCGCTTTGGCCGATGGCCTGCTTTGTTCTGCCTAACAGATCAGAGCTTTTTAAGTAAGCAATGGCAGCTTTGCGCTCGGTTTCCGTTAGCTGCTTCTTTTCCGGCTGTTTGGGTTTCATGGCTTCCAAACGTTCTGAACGGTATTGCTCCAAAGCAGTGGTCAATTGTGTTATGGCCGTGCTGATCTCATGTGTGCCGGTGTCCAGCGCATCGGCTGATTTCTCGATTAGTTGCTCGGTTTGGATGCTGTTGTACAGGTCTAAGCTATGGCGAAAGACGTTTAGCTTATCATCCGTATTCACTACTTTCAGTGTTACTTTTAAACGGTCAAAGCCGGTCAGCTTGATGCCACCAAGTACGGTAATGTGCAATTTGCCATCTAAGTACAATAGTAACTCCGGGTTATCCGTAATAAGCTTAGTAGATTTTTGCATCCTTTGAGAAAAGATTTATTATACTCAATAAGATACAAATATATTTTATCAAACATTAATACCAAACATAATTTGCTATTATTAAGCTTTTTTATTCTTTATAGTACCTTTTAAGGGATGGAGTTTGAATTTTATTGTACTGTTTAAGGTATGTATATTTGTAAGTACAGCAAGATGATCATGAGCACATTTGGTAAGAGATTAAGGGAATGCAGGGAAGCTAAAAAGCTTTCACAGCAGGATCTTGCCAAGCTGCTAAAAACTTCTTATAGCGTTATCGGTAAATATGAACGTGATGAAATGAAGCCATCTATTGAAGTAGCTCGTAACATAGCCAAATACATTGGTACTACTTTGGGTTACCTATCGGGTGAAACTGATGATATGGACTTATTTAAAGACCCGGCCATGCTTAAACGGCTAAACGAACTTAACTCACTTTCCGACCCTGACAGAGATGGTATTTTATATGCCCTTGATGGATTGCTTAGGGATGCTAAAGCCCGTAAAGCTTACGCACATTAAATAACAAAGCCCGGCAAGGCCAGGCTTTGTGTTACATCACAAACTTTCTCCGGCACACGAGTGCCCCACCTCTATAGGCCAACGCGCGCGAGGTTGGGAGATTATTTCCTAACTTCTACCCTTGTTATTTTTCCGATAGATCCGTGATAACTACCCATGTGCCCCTTATTATACATATTGAAAGTTCCTTCTATTAAGACGTACTTTTGGTTAGCGTCCCGATAAAGTTTTGTATGCATATCTGCTAAAGATATATCTATCCACAATCCATTTTTATAGTTATTAAAGTCATAATCTTCTTTATGAAAATATAGTGCATTGCCTTCAAATTCTATATTCAGATACCCTATGATCCGAATAGCTTGACCCGTGTATTTATCAGGATTTGAAATTAAATCAATGAAAGATACGTCCTTATCTATAGGATGCTTCACAGACCGTTCATTAGTTGTCGTGTCCGCTGTCTTGTTTGACGATGGCGCTTTACATCTTGTGAATGTAAGTACTGTTAACATTACAATAACTATGTACTTTGATATTGTCATATTGTTTTGATAGTTCGTTTTCATAAATGCTATATTAGTTAAATATTCTAAGATCCATCACTTTTTTTAGGCGGTGGAGGTGGCGGAGGTTGTACAGGAATAGCATCCTGTTTAGCTTGAATAGGTTTATTTAAATCTTGCTGCGCTTTTTTAAGGTCTGCACTCTCTGAACGGCCGGTATAAGGTGAAACATCATTTTTCCTGTTAGGATCGTTAGGATCACTGGGCATATTAGTTGATACGACCGTTACCTTTCCAGTTTTAGGATCATCTTTCAATAAAGAACCATTCGGTGTAGCCACGTACCCTGTTATTTTTTCATCTTTATAAAGTTGCTTATCAGGGCCTGAAAACTGATTGGGGTTTTCTTCAGGTGGTTCGCCATTTTGAGCAGCGTCATGTGTATGTGCATCTGCTACCGCTGTGGTACCCGCTGGAGCTGGGGGAACAACAGATGATAATGACCCATTATTTTCACTTGATGGAGTATAACTATAATAAGTTACCCCATCTTTAACGACAGTGTATATCGTAGAATTGTACTCTTCATTATTAATTATAGATTTCCCATTATAGAATTTTCCAAAATCTACAGCAGCTGCATCGGCACTCGTGAATAAATCGCCAGGTTTAACAAACATCCCATCTACGTCGATAAACCGTATAGGATTGTTATGGCCGTAACTGTAAGGACTCCATCTGCGATCCTTTTCCGCCAGGGGGTCAACGGTCGTCCACCTGCCAATCACCGGATCATAGAAACGAGCGCCATAATC
>OLKV01000169.1_pt1 | contig 145742 bp, 105 predicted proteins | sample 1604391 | NCBI WGS metagenome assembly OLKV01 (sample SAMEA104055711, study PRJEB20765) | soil metagenome | isolation source: soil | reverse complement strand
TTTTTTTCTTTTTAAGTTGTGAATGTTTTGCTCTTAATACCACAATTTTAAAAAGGTAACCCTATAATTGAAAAAAAAATACAAAAAAAGCTTTTCTGTTAACTTGATTACTTCTTTAGGCGTTAAATGTTAAAGAGGTTGTAAATGTTAAAAAGGTAAAATGTATGCAAAATAATCATTAAAAGCGGCTTTTTTACAACCAGTAGTTGTTTTTTTAACCGCTTTATTGTTTCTCTTTCTTAACCTCTGTTTTTTTAACCTCGGTAGTTTTAGTAACGGTTTTGCTTGTTGTATCAATCTTTGCTTTTGATGTATCAGTAACTGGTTTAGTCGTATCCATTTTCATGGTTGTATCGGTGGTGCTTTTAGATGAAGATGAGGATGAAGAATCAACTTTAGTAGAATCAGATGAGCTACCCGATTTGTTGCCTTTGCAGGCCGCCATTGATAATGAAATAGCTAATGCTAAAAATGGAATTTTAAATACGTTTTTCATGATGTTTTTCTTTAAGATGTTGATTATTAACAAAATTGCTGCTATAGTGTTTTTGGACGGGACAATTAGAAGATCAGACTAAAGATGTTCTATTATTAAAATAGACGATGGTATGTTGAAAAATAACGCGTTTTAAAATAAAGCACTAATGGGCTATACGATACAGGTTTAACTTTTAATACTGAATGATATGATCCCAAAACCAAAATAAATTTCGGTATTTTTTTTTTTTTATCGATTATGGGTTACAATTTCGTATAAATCGTATTAAGTAGTGAGCAAAGAGCTAAATAGCGGAATACCAACAGATAGTGAAGTTATCCTTGGTATCCTTAATAATTCGGAAAGTGTATTAAAAAGGCTGTATATCGCCTATTTTCCGATGATATTGCAATTAATTATCAATAATAATGGTAGCGCTGATGATGCTAAAGACATTTATCAGGAAGCCATAATTGTTCTTTATAATAAAGTTAAAACCGGTGATTTTGAGTTAAGCAGTAAACTTAAAACATATATATACTCGGTTTGCCGCAGGCTTTGGCTAAAAAGGCTTACGCAGATAAACCGGTACGGCGGCGATATTAAGGATTTTGAAGAGTACTTATCTGTTGATGATGAGACTGAAAAAAATAATGAGCGGGACATACAGTTTAATAAAATGGGCAACTCCCTGCAATTGTTAGGCGAACCCTGTAAAACCATTATTGAAGATTTTTATATCCATAACAGATCGATGCAGGAGATCTGTGAGGATTTTGGTTATACCAATGCGGATAATGCCAAAACCCAAAAATATAAATGCCTGCAAAGGCTGAAGAAGTTGTTTTTTCAGCAAAAATAAAGGAGAGAAGAGCGATGAGCGACAATCAACTATTTGAAGAAATTGAAAGGTATCTTAACGGCGAGATGACTAAGGACGAGCGCGTGCGTTTTGAAAAGCTTCGTGCCGAAAATGGCGATATTAATATTAAGGTGGTAGAGCATAAGCACTTTACTAACCTTATAAAACAGTATGGCGAACGTTTGGAACTTGAAAACCGTTTGAATGCTATTCATAACGAAATTGATGTACATGCATTGGAAGATTCATTGATGGTTCATCCGTCATGGATTGTTCAGTTATGGCGTAACCATCATTCAAAAATATCTGTAGCAGCTTCGATAACTATTTTCGCGGTATTGTGTACACTGTTTTTCACAGGTTATTTAAATAACCGCGAAATGAATTACGTTAAACTGAAAGGCGAGGTTGATCATATTAAACAGTCAACCAATGAATTACAGTCAAAGGTCAACGGACTTAATCATCCGGGCAAATTAACTGCTAACCCGGGTAACTTCAGAGGAACCGGTTTTGCAATATCTTCAAACGGATATATCGTTACCGATTATCATGTTATTAAGGATGCAGATTCTGTATATGTACAAAATGTTGATGGTAAATCATTCAAGGCTAAAGTAATATACACAGAGCCGCAAACTGATATTGCTGTTTTATTAATAAGCGATCCGTCATTTAAAACATTTGGCCCTATACCTTATGCTTTCAAAAAAGCTGATACCGATATTGGTGAAATTGTATTTACCGTAGGTTTCCCGCGTGATGCGATGGTTTTAGGCCCGGGCTTTTTAACTGCCAGCACGGGTTTCAGAGGTGACAGTATTCAATACCAGGTATCAACCCCGGTTGATTTTGGAAACAGCGGAGGTCCGTTGCTTGATAATAAAGGTAATATCATAGGTATTATTAATGCCAAACAAACCCATACAGAAGGCGCAGCGTTTGCTGTAAAATCAAGCTACTTAATGAAAACGATACAGGATATTCCTGATTCATTGAAGGGAACGTTAAACATCAATTCAAAAAATACTTTAGCAAGCTTAAATCGTGTTCAGCAAATCAAAAAGCTGCAGAACTATGTATTTATGGTAAAAGTATATAATCAATAATTCGCCCAAAAAAAACACAACTATATAAAGCGAAATGGCTTTCCGATTGGAAAGCCATTTTTTTTTCATTATCTGTCAACCTCGCCCAGCACAAAATCAATCGAGCCCACAATGGCTATCAGGTCGGCAATCATTACTCCTTTTGCAATTTCGGGCAATACCGATAAATTATTAAAGCTCGGTGCACGTGCTTTTACTCTTGTAGGGATCTCTGATTTCCCATCGCACATAAAATAAAAACCCAACTCACCTTTCGCGCCTTCGCATCGCACGTAATAATCCTGTGCCTTGGGTATGGTTTTACGCGGCATTTTAGCACGAGGATCAAAATCAGCTGTACGTTTCAGTTCGTTCTGCAGCCTGTTGAGGCATTGCTCTATTATTTTAACCGATTGTTCTATTTCATCAACCCGCACTTTGTACCGGTCCCAGCAATCACCGATAGTGCCCATTTCGCCTTTACCTACCGGTACGTCAAATTCCAGTTCGGGGTAAACAGAATAGCCATCAATACGGCGCAAATCCCATTTAAGGCCTGATCCACGAAGCATAGGGCCGGAGCAACCGTAATTTATAGCAACATCAAGCGGTAAAACGCCAATATTGGCTGTACGATCAATAAAGATCTGGTTATCGGTTAAAAGCTCGTTAAGCTCAACCATTTTGGGTTTAAAATAGTCAATAAATTCGCGGCAGCGTTCTTCAAAACCAACCGGCAGATCGTAAAACAGGCCGCCCACCCAAATGTAATTATATAACATCCTTGACCCTGATGCCCATTCGAGCATACCCATAATGTGCTCACGGTCTCTAAAACACCATAAAAATGGGGTAAAGGCGCCTATATCAATACCATAAGTACCAATGGCTATCAGGTGTGAGCCTATCCGGTTAAGCTCACAAACCAGTACTCTTATATACTCAATTCGTTTTGGAATGTCTTTATCAATACCCATCATCCGTTCAACCCCCATTACAAAAGCATGGCTGTTGTTCATTGAGGCCAGGTAATCCAATCTATCTGTAAAAGGAATGGTTTGCTGGTAGGTTAACGACTCGGCATGTTTTTCAAAACAACGGTGCAGGTAACCAATGTGGGGTATCACTTCTTTAACAATTTCGCCATCTGTAATCAACTCTAACCGTAAAACGCCATGCGTTGATGGGTGCTGCGGCCCCATATTCAGCACCATGTCTTCGGTTGCTGCTGAGGCTATCTTTTGGTTATAGTTGTTTAAAGCAGTATCGTATTTAGGATTGATGTTCAATTTTTTGCTGTATTAATATTAAAACGGAACTCATTACCGACTTACCGTTTGATAATTATTTGAAGCCCAAATTTATTGAAATTACCGATTAAATGAACACTAATAAATCCAAATAAAAAAGCCAGCAGTAATTAGACCATTGGCTTTGCTTTATTTGTTCTTTAATGATTAGTGACATCAAATAATTTCGAAATCGGACATCCGAAATCAAAATGCCTTTGGCCCAAAGCTTTCTTTTATTTTGCTGCCGGCAATTGCGACCCAAGCGTAACTATACATAGCCAGTGCTTTGGCTTTGCTTTGGCGGCTTTTAAATGTCCATACATCTTTCATAAATTCTTTGTGATTTTTGCTGTTCAGGGTATCAAACGCAACCGAAATAGTGGGTGTTAAGGAGTAGGCGGTATGCCACGTACCAAATGGTATAAATAACGTTTCGCCGGGGCCAACTACAAAATTTATAGGCGTTGCATCCCTGTATTTAGGGAATTTTTCAAAATCGGGCTCGAAAATATTTAACTCAGAGCGCCACGGATCATCAGCACGGGGATAAAGTAGATCTTCTTGTCCGCGCGGAAAAACGGTGAACCGTTTCTCGCCGTATAGCTGGGTTATCCATGCGTTAAGATGATAATAATCAAGATGCAAGTAGGGGAATTTGCCACCAGGCCCGCCAATAAATAATTCAATAGCGCCACCCCATTTACCTATGCTGAACATTTTGCTTTTTAACCAATTGGGTGATGCATAATTCAAATCAAGTGGTTGTATCAGGGGCATTAACTCGGGCAGTTGCTCGGGGATGTCAAAAATAAAAGGATAGGGTGCAGGGTTCTCTTCGGTACTTGCCTCAACCATATCCATAATTTCTTTCATTTTGTATGATTGGCCCCGGCAATCTGTTGTACGGTCAGGATAATTATCCCTAAACCAATCCGGACTAAAAAGGCCGTTGGCTTTCCAGACTTTCGAAGCATTTTTAAAAACCAACGGGATCCCGGGTTTATAATGCTCTTCAATGAATTCTTCGTAAGAAATATTATCCCTTCTTATAATGTCCATGATTAAAAATTAAGCGGCTGTTAAGGCTTTTGGAGGTATTTCAGCTTATAAAGCTAATAACAATTTATTAACCAGTCTCTTTAAATAATTTGTTTTTGTGTTAAATGCCTTGTTTGCGATTAATACGAATATGAAGCTTAAAAAGTTAACCGGTACAATGGCTAAGTCGGAATACTTATATACTTAACGGGGTTACCCAATGTAAGTCATTGTCTGTTTTTGCTGTAAGAAGTTAAGTGTTTTTAAAAAAAAGAAGCGGGAATTTAATTAATGTGTTTATTCTTAATCTATTGTATACTTACCGGGCAATTTCTAAATAATTATTTTTACAATTGTAAATAAACTATAAACCTGATTATGCAGAAATATAATGGTCAAAAACGGATATTGATTGCAACCGATTGTATCATTTTTGGTTTTGATGGGTGGAACATAAAACTGCTGCTCGTTCAACGGAATATTGAGCCCGAAAAAAATAAGTGGAGCCTGATGGGAGGTTTCATTCAGCCTTCCGAAAGTCCTGAAGACGCGGCCAACCGCGTTTTGGAATTGCGTACCGGATTGAAAAATGTTTACATGGAACAATTTCAGGTATTTGGTAAGCCAGACAGAGACCCGGTTGAAAGAACTTTGTCTATTGCATATTTTGCACTGATAGACATCCATAAGTATGAGAAGCAGATAAGTGATGAATTCCATGCTGAATGGTTTTTGCTAAACGAAATGCCCGATTTGATATTTGACCATAATGAAATGGTTAAACTTGCGAAAAGGCAATTACGCTACAAGGCCGCTTTGCACCCTATATTGTTCCAACTATTGCCGGAGAAATTCACCATACCTCAATTGCAGGCACTTTATGAGGGGGTTTATGATACCGTATTTGATGATCGTAACTTTAGCCGTAAATTACTTTCAACCGGGCTATTAGTTAAATTGCCAGAGAAGGATAAGCTTTCATCAAAAAAAGGAGCATTTTATTATAAACTGGATCAATCACATTATGCCGATAATTTTGAGCGGTTTTTAAATATCGTTCCAAATCCGGATAAGTTTTTTTAATAGATATTACTAAGCCCTTGTCCGTGTGTATGGATAAGGCGTACGTTCAATAATATCTGCATTCTCCGCCCTCAGCCTTAATAATTAAGGTTGATATTTAAAATTCTTTATAAATGATATGAAAAACAGGAGCCTGCTCAGCTTACTATTTGCCCTTTGCTGTATTAATTTTTTATCAGCACAGCCAACTATAAAACAAACCATCAACACCAATTGGGATTTTCATAAAGGCGATATTGCCGGTTTTCCAGAAAAAAATGCGGATAGCGTTAAATGGGAGAAAATATCGCTTCCGCATAGTTGGAATACTACTGATGTTAGTGATGATGAGCCGGGTTATTACCGGGGTGTAAGCTGGTATAAAAAAATAATTTATGTTCCGGCTTCGTGGCGGGGTAAAAGCAATTACCTGTATTTTGAGGGAGCCAACCAGGTTGCCGAGGTTTATGTAAACGGAAAGTTCGCCGGTAAACATATTGGCGGTTACACCGCTTTTAATTTTGATATTGGTAAGCTGCTAAACTATAATCAGGATCACTTAGCGGCCAATGAGATTTTAGTTAAACTGGATAACAACAATAACGAAAATATACCGCCATTATCGGCAGATTTTACCTTTTTCGGTGGTATTTACCGCGATGTTTATTTAATTACCGCAAATCCGGTGCATTTTAACCTGGATAACGGTGCTTCATGCAGTGTGCGAATAAAAACCGGGAATCTGAATAATAATGAAGGTAATATTACTATTGACGGTACAATTGCAAATGTTGGTGGTAATAAACACAAAGTAAAAGTTGTATCATCGCTTTTTACAGCGGATGGTAAATTGGTTAAGGAAATTAAAACCAGTTTAAGTTTAGCTGCTAATAATACAACATCATTTTCGCAGCCTATCAACTCAATTATAAAGCCTCATTTATGGTCGCCCGATGATCCGTATTTATATCATGTTGTGAGCAGTATTTATGATGGCGAAGGTAATTTGATCGATCAGGTAACTAATCCGCTGGGATTAAGGTGGTTTAAGTTTGATGCTGCCACAGGATTCTATTTAAATGGCAAGTCTTTAAAGCTGATGGGTGCAAACAGGCATCAGGATTATAAAGGAATGGCCAATGCGCTGCCTGATGCCATGCACGAGCGTGATATAGCCCTTCTGAAAGGCATGGGAGCTAATTTTATCCGCATATCACATTATCCGCAAGATCCGGCTGTATTGGAGGCGTGTGATCGCCTTGGACTGTTGGCTTCAATGGAAATTCCAATTGTGAACCGTATAACACAATCAGCTGAGTTTACTGAAAACTGTAAACAAATGCAGTTAGAGATGATCAGGCAAAACTATAATCATCCGTCTGTTGTGATATGGGCATACATGAACGAGGTATTACTTGTGCCCCGCTACAAACGCGACTCGCCCGAGCAGCAGGCATATTTTAAGGATGTGGCAAAATTAGCAGGAACATTGGATAGTCTTACCCGTAAAGAAGATCCATCGCGTTATACCATGATCTCCTGCCATGGCGATTTTGATCGTTATAATAAAGCTGGGATCACTCAAATACCTCAAATAGTTGGCTGGAATTTGTATCAGGGCTGGTATGGGGGCGAGTTTAAAGGTTTTGGTGAGTTTTTAGACCGCCATCACCGCGAACTGCCTGATAAACCCATGATTGTTACTGAATATGGTGCTGATGGCGATTCCAGATTGCATAGCCTTGATCCCGAAAGGTTCGACAAAACGATTGAATATCAAACCATCTACCACAAGAACTACTTAAAAGCAATTATGGACCGTCCTTTTGTAACCGGCGGAGCCATGTGGTGTTTAGTTGATTTTAACTCAGAGGCAAGGATTGACGCTGCGCCACATACTAATACTAAAGGTGTAGCAACTGATACAAGAGTGCCAAAGGATGTGTATTACTATTATCAGGCCAACTTGTTAAAACAGCCTTTTATAAAAATAGGTTCGCGTAATTGGATGTTGAGAGGCGGCATAGCAGATAATAAAGGGGCTTGTATCCAACAGGTGGAAGTTTACAGCAATTTACCTGAGGTAAGTTTATGGCTTAATGGCAAATTATTGGGTAGCCAGCAGGTAATAGATAAAGTAGCAGTGTTTAATGTTCCGTTTAAAGACGGGCTGAACGGTTTAAAGGCTACTGCCGTAAAGGATTCTGTTAATTATGATGATTTTGCTGATATCAATTTCCGCATGCAGCCGCTTTTGTTAAATGATACAATTATACCATTTAAGGAGCTTAACGTTAGTCTGGGCGATACCCGCTATTATACCGATGATAAATTGCAACAGATTTGGGTGCCTGAAAAGCTTTATACACCCGGCAGCTGGGGGTATATTGGCGGCCGTGTTTTTAGTATGAAAGGGAGCACACTGCAAAAAGCAGGAACAAATAAAAACATACTTGGAACAGAATACGATCCTATATATGCCACTCAAAGGGTAGGCCTGCAAAGTTTTAAGCTTGATGTGCCGGATGGCAAATACGAAGTTACTTTACTTTTTGCAGAATTGCTCTCTAATGTTGATCGTGAGGCTTTGGCTTATAATCTTGGTAGCAATAATCAGAAAGATGAATCTACAAACCGTAGTTTTGATATATTGATAAACAACCAAAAAGTAACCGAAGGTTTGGGTGATGATAATTACCTGCAACCCGAACGCGCATATTCTACCCGCTATACCATAAGTGTTGTTGGCGGCCAGGGAATAACAGTTAATTTTACTCCAATAAAAGGCGAAAGTATCTTGAACGGCATCCAGGTGAAAAGAATTTTTTAAGCATTGCTTGAAGATTATCAAGGCAACCAAAAGTTAAAACTTGCGGTATTACTTTTTAAATAAGGCCTTGTAAACTATTTTTTCTTTTGCATAATGTTTTCATTCAAAGCTTTATGTATTTTTAATGGCTTTATTGTTTGATAATCAATTAGATCAAAGCAATTCCAATTAAAATACTGTTGAGAAGGGTGAAAATATTAGTACGTACTATAGCGGTTGTATTTATTATGCTTTGGTGTGCTGCCGATGCTTATTCGCAAAGCACAACAAACCTGGGTACCGAATTTTGGACTGCTTACATGGATCATAACAATGGAGCAAGCCAGGGGAATACAACGAGTACAACCAACCAAGATAATCCCCGGAATATTGATACAGCAAGCCTTATGAGCTTATATATTACCTCCGGTGTTAATACATCAGGTACAATTACTATTGCCGATGCCAGCTTTAAACCTATTTCATTTATTGTAGCAGCAAATCAGGTGACAATAGTAACCATTCCACCTATTGCCTTTCTGGCCAATTCGACATTGTCTAACAAAGGGATTCATATAGTAACATTAAAGCCCGTTGCTATATACGCGCATATATATGCGCAATCAGTTTCGGGGGCTACTTTATTATTACCGGTAAGTACTTTAGGGAAAGATTATTTTTCTATTAATTTCACACAACATTCAAATGCTGCGCCCAACAATCCGGCGTATTCGGCTTTTATTGTTATTGCCACTCAGGATAATACAACAGTGCAAATAACACCAGCTGCAGCAGGGTTGGTTGATGGCCACCCACCCGGACAGCCATTTACTATTTCACTTTCGAAAGGCCAACTATATCAAGGATTGGCGTCGTCAGACTTAACCGGAACCAAAATATCTTCCATAAACTCAGCTACGGGGGGCTGTACAAAAGTTGCTGTTTTCTCGGGGAGTTCAAGAGTCGACGTGGGTTGTAATCCAAGGTTTGTTACTTCCGATAATCTTTTTCAGCAAGTATATCCAACTGCGTCGTGGGGTAAAAATTATATCACAGTGCCACTATCAAGTCGTAACTACGATGTCTTTAGAATTATACTGAGCACACCAGCAACAACAACTAATCCTAATATAAAGATAAATGGAACTCCTGTTTCAATTTATTCGCTCGCTAATGGTTATTATGAGTTTTCGTCGCAAACTCCAAATGTAATTTCGTCGGATCAGCCTATACAGGTAGTCCAGTATGCGGTATCTCAAGATAATACAATCAGTTGTGGCGCCTTTCCTGTTGATATTGGCGATCCCGAAATGATTTTCTTAAATCCGCTGGAACAAACGGTTGATCATGTTACATTATACTCAACCGGTAATTTTAAAATCATCTATAGTTTTATAAATGTGGTTATTAAAACCGCCGATGTGCCTACATTTTTAATTGACGGTTTGCCATATAAAAATTTTAAGCTTGTGGCTGATGATCCCTTGTATTCATTTGCTCAGATTCCTGTTCAATCAGGTCCGCAGGATATACAATCATCAACAGGAAGTAGCCAGGGTACACATACGTTAAGTGCGGGCGATGGGTTTAACGCAATTGCTTATGGTTTTGGCGAAGCTGAGTCGTACGGATATGCGGCTGGTACTAACCTGCAAAATCTTAATGAAAATATAACTTTCGTTAATCCAACTAATAATACGCAAACACAGGTAAACGGCTGCACAGGTACGTTGTACAAGTTGCAACTAACTTTGCCTTATCCAACCACAAATATTGTTTGGGACTTTAAAAACGGCAGCACCTATACGGATAGCAGCCCGCAAATTACTTCGACAACTATCGTTGGAAATCAAACATTATACCATTATCAATACTATAAAACGGTAACCTATACTACTCCTGGTGATACATCTATAGTAACAACTGTATTTGATCCCGTTTCGGGCCCTTGCGGAAATAGCGATGCTGTGGAATTTGATTTTAATATATCATCGCCGCCTGTTGCAAATTTTGGTGTAAATAGCTCGTGTTTAGGTGATACCACACTGTTTACTGATAAAACAAATGCGAACGGCAATGCAATAAAAACATGGCTGTGGGATTTTGGCGATAATACAACATCGGCAGTGCAAAACCCTAAACACTTATACGCAAAGCCGGGATCTTATAAAGTTACGTTAACCGTTGCTAATAGTAATGGTTGCGGAACAAATACAATACAACAAGTTACTATAGATCATAAACCAGTTGCTGCCTTTGCGGTTTCTGCGCCGGCCTGTATAGGTCAGGATATAACGTTTACAGATCAATCGGCATCAGCTGATAGTAAGATCAATCAATGGATATGGGACTTTGGTGATGGTAAAAAGGATACGTTAAATAATAACACCCCCGTTAAACATAATTATGCAAATGCAGGAACCGATACAGTTAAATTGATTGTTACTACAATTGGGGGATGTTCAAGTGTAGTTTATGCGTTTCCGCTAGTCATAAATACACTGCCCGTAGTTGATTTTGACGCGCCCAGTGTATGTGTGGATGACAATTATGCACAGTTTACTAATAAAAGTACTATTGCTGACAACTCTGCTTCGGAGTTTACTTATTTATGGGATTTCGGCGATACAGGCTCCGACGCTTCAAATCCTAATAGCTCAACATTGCAAAACCCTGAACATAAGTACCACCAGGCGGCTAATTATAACGTTACCTTAACCGTTACATCAAAATACGGATGTTCTGTTTCGAAAGCACAGACGTTCACCGTAAATGGTGATCAACCGGCAGCTCATTTTTTGGTGGAGAATAGTAATAGTTTATGCAGTTCGGATGATGTGATATTTGACGATCAGTCGACCGTGAATTTTGGAGATATTACTAAAGTGGTTTGGTATTTTGATTATAATAACAACCCGACTGATGCCGTAATATTTTCGAAGGATAATATCCCTGCCGACAGGAAGTTTTCTCATAATTATGGTTTGTTTAGCACACCGTTATCAAAATCTTATGCAGTACGAATGGACGTGTACTCGGGTATTGTATGTGTAAATACGATCGAACAAAATATCGTTGTTAAAGCTAATCCGCTGATTACCATATCAACAATAGGTCCGCTATGCCAAAGCTCACCACCGGTTCAGATTGGAGAAAACAGGAATGGATTTACCGGGACAGGAGCTTTTACAGGTACCGGCGTAACCCCACAAGGTTTGTTTGATCCAGCAGTTTCGGGCGTAGGCGTTTTTACGGTAAATTATACTTTTATGCAGGCTGATGGTTGTGGTTACACAACAAGTCAGCAGGTAACCGTTAGTAACGACCCGAAGGTTTCCCTCGAAAGCGATGTTTATATACTGGAGGGGGCCCAGGTTACCCTGCCGGCAAAGGCCAGTGGCGATGAGCTCACTTATCAATGGACACCCTCAACTGGCTTGAGCAATAATGATGTGCTAAACCCTGTTGCATCGCCTTTAGATAATACAACCTATCAATTGGTTGTTGCCAATACCGAAGGGTGTAATGCAGCAGCACAAATCACTGTAAATGTGTTAAAATATCCCGTTATACCAAACGCATTTACTCCTAACGGCGATGGGGTTAATGATACCTGGGACATAAAATATCTGGATACTTATCCCAATAATACGGTTGATATTTTTAATAGGTACGGCGAAAAAGTATATTCATCTGTAGGTTATCAAAGCCCCTGGGATGGAACATACCGGGGGTCAGTATTGCCATCTGGCACTTATTATTATATCATCAACCCGAAAAACGGGCGTAAGGTTATATCAGGCAGCGTAACTATTGTCAGATAGTTTTTTTATATTAGATGCTCTGAAAAAGCTGATTTGCTGATAACTCAAATCATCTTCCAGAAAAAATTAACGAGCCTTATTAAATGAAAAGATATTTACATGTTGTAAGTATTATAACAGTTGTTTTCTCCTTATTTTCCAAAGTACAGGCACAAAGTGATCAAACCGTTACTAGCGGCGTTGTTACAACAGCCGTTAATTTTACGGATGGAGAGGGGGCAGATAATGGTAGCAAGGTGGTTGACGTAATCAATGCTTTAACCAATGCGATAATAGCAGCCGTTCCGGTTGGGCAATATCCCCGCGCACTTGATAATTTCGTTACTGGTAACGTAACTAGTTTACCAATTACATTCGCCATCGCCGTAAATCCGTCACTATCGTCCCCTCCGGCCATTACTGTAAGCAACGCAACCGGCAATATTTCTGCCTGCGTGGGCACGCCATCTGCAAGCCCAAATATTCAACAGTTTTCTGTTTCGAGCAATAATTTATCAGGCAGCGTTATAGCAACAGCACCAACGGGTTTTGAAGTTTCGCTTTCAGCAACAAGTGGTTACAGTAATAGTGTAACGCTAACCCAGACCTTTAGCCCGTTAGGTGGTTCGCCATCGCCTCTCCAATCAGGTAATTTGGCAAATAGTACAGTTGTATATGTACGTTCGGCGGCTTCGGCGCCCTCGGGCGGTATAACGGGTAACGTTGTGTTGTCTTCTGCCGGTGCTGTAAGTACAAATGTTGCGGTATGGGGTACCGTAGATGCTTTACCAACGGTGAATTATGTAACTGACCAAACTGTTTTAAATGGTGTTGCTATAACAGCTGTTAATTTTACGGGTACAGCAAACACGATTAGCTGGACTAATGACACGCCCGCAATTGGCCTTGCAGCAAGCGGGACAGGAAATATAACGTCATTTACCGCGGTAAATACAACTAATGCCCCGCTTAAGGCTACTATTACTGCAACACCAATATCTGCCGGGAGCGCTTATATTTTAAATGGAGGATCAAATAATATTTCTGTAATTAATACAACAACTAATAAAGTAGTATCTACCATTCAGGGGATTTCAAACCCGTTTGGTGCTATGCTGAGCCCCGATGGCAGCCGCTTGTATGTTACCAGTAATGGATCAAATTCAATTTCGGTAATTAATACATTAACAAATGCTTTGGTCGGAACTATTCCGGCGGGCAAAAATCCACTTGGAATAGCCGTGTCGCCCGATGGTAGTCTCCTGTATGTAACTTATGGTGAGGATGACACCATTATTTCTGTTATTAGTACGATAAGTAATACGGTAATAGCGACTATTCAGTCTGTGCTTTACAATTATGGCATCACGGTAAGCCCTGACGGCAGCCTGATTTATGTTGTAAATGACAATTCCAATACGGTTTCAGTTATTAACGCCGCAACTTACGTTTTAACGGCAACCATTCAGGTGGGAGCAGCGCCTTATGGCTTATGCTTAAGCCCCGACGGGAAATTTGTATACGTGTCAAATAATGACGATAATTCGGTTTCGGTTATTAATGCATCAAGTAATAGCGTAATAGCTACCATTGGCGTAGGGTCAGATCCTAACGCTTTAGCTATAAGTTCCGATGGCAGCCGTTTATATGTTACAAATTTAAATTCAAGTAATGTTTCAGTTATCAATACTGCAACAAACGCAGTTGTAGCAACCATTCCGGTTGGTACATTTCCTTTCGGCATAGCATTAAACCCCGATGGGAGTGAAGTATTTGTAGCAAATAATGGTTCAAACAGTGTTTCTGTTATCAGCACTGCAACTAATCAGGTAATAGCCGTAGCGGCTGTCGGCACAAATCCCGAATCATTTGGCAGCTTTGTTAAATCAACTATGGGTTGCAGCGGGCCCTCTGTTACTTTTACAATTACAGTAGACCCAGGGTTATCGCCACCTTTAATTAAGGCAACGGGCTCCTTAGCGGGCCTTAATACAATTTATGGAACCGCATCAACATCAACCGTCTTTTTTGTTTCGGGTGCAAACCTAACCGGCGGAGTTTTAGTTAGCCCGCCGCCGGGTTTCGAAGTTAGTATAAATGATATTATATTCAGTAATACAGTTACTATAAGTTCAGCCGAAGCTGCTACGCCAGTGCAGGTTTATATCAGATTGGCTGCTACTACCCCTGTAGGCAATTATTCTGGTAATATTGCTTCAACCAGTAATGGTGCAGCTACGGTAAATATCGCAATGCCTAATAGCACGGTTACTCCTGCCTTGTTAACAGTTACGGCTAATAATAAAAGTAAGGTTTATGGAACTATTAATCCTGTTTTAACAGTAACCTACATCGGTTTTGTAAATAATGACGGACTAGCTAAAATTATAGTTTTGCCCGAAATAAGTACAATTGCAATTACTACATCACCGGTTGGTGAGTATCCTATAATAACAAGCGGTGCGTCATCAACTGACTATACATTTATCTATGTGCCAGGGGTTTTAACTGTTACTCCTTTGGCTGAGCCTATTGTTATACCCAATGCATTTACCCCCAATGGCGACGGCGTTAACGATATCTGGAATATTAAAAATCTTGAATCGTATCCAAATTGTACAGTTCGCGTATACAACCGATACGGAGAAAATGTATATTCGTCAATTGGTTATGGGGAGCCATGGGATGGGGCATATAAAGGTAGCCCTTTACCCACGGGAACATACTATTACCTTATCAACCTTAAAAATGATATTAAAGTTTTGTCAGGATTTGTAGCCGTCATCAGATGATAATGAAAAGAATATTACTTTTTTTACTTTTTTGCATATCAGGTGTTCCGATGGTCTTGGCGCAACAAAAACCACAATACACTCAATATGTGTTTAATAACCTGCTTTTAAACCCGGCGGTGAGCGGTATTGAAAACTATACCGATGTTAAGGCGGGTTACCGCAGCCAATGGACGGGCCTGCAGGGAGCGCCGGTAACCAGTTATTTAACCGTGAGCACACCAATAGGCGATCAATTTTTGCAGGGTGATGCAACAGCTTTCCCGGCAGAGGGTGGCGAGAATCCATCGAGCCGGTTATATACTCAAAATTATATGGCTGCCGAACCGCATCATGGTATAGGTTTTATGGTAGTATCTGATCAGACTGGCCCTATTACGCAAACAAATCTGGATGTGACTTATGCATATCACCTCGGTATTACAGAGCGAATGAATCTGGCAGTGGGCGTGCAGGCAGGTTTAAATCATATTAACTTAAATACATCCGAACTGACACTCGAGAACCCGCTTGATCCTGCCATTACCAATGGAAATAACAGCCAATGGAAACCTGACCTGGGAACAGGGATATGGCTTTATGCGTCTAATTACTACTTTGGTGCATCGGTACAGCAATTGATACCTCAAAACCTTAACTTCAGTACAAATGCTGCTTATAACCAAAGTAAAACTGTTCCGCAATATTTTATAACCAGTGGTGTTAAGCTTTTTTTAACGGATGATATAACCTTGCTGCCATCATTTTTAGTAAAAGTGATAGAACCAACGCCAATAACTTACGATATTAACGCGAAGATTTCTTTTAGGGATAAATTCTGGATAGGAGGCTCATACCGCCATGATGATTCATTTGGCGTATTGGCGGGGGTAAATATCAGCTCGTTTATAAATATTGGCTACTCTTACGATATTACAACCTCAGCTTTAAATACTGTGAGTAATGGCACGCATGAAATTGTGATTAGCCTGTTACTTAATAATAGGTATAGGGTAACTTGTCCGCAGCATACGTTTTGATGTCAGAGATCAGTGGTCGGAGTTTAGAGATTAGTTAATTTGATGCCGGTAGTCAGCGTTTAGAACGAAATCAAATTATATATGTTAGGTTTCTAACCGCTAACCTCCAATTAACTAACCATTAAACTAAAGCTCTTTTCTTAACCGGGCAACCGGGATATTCATTTGTTCGCGGTATTTGGCTACAGTTCTGCGGGCTATGTTGTAACCGGCATCTTTTAATATGTCGGTTAATTTTTCGTCGGCCAGCGGATGTTTTTTGTCTTCGGCGCCGATGTGCTCCTCCAGTATCTTTTTAACCTCTTTGTTTGATACCTCTTCGCCGCTTTCGGTTTGTATGGCTTCTGAGAAGAATGATTTTAGTAAAAATGTACCAAATTCAGTTTGTACATATTTGGAGTTGGCAACCCTTGATACAGTTGATATATCCATATTAATCCTGTCGGCAATGTCTTTCAGAATCATCGGTTTCAAGTTCTTATCGTCACCGGTTAAAAAGAACTCATATTGATATTGCATAATGGCATTCATGGTTTTTAAAAGCGTTTGCTGGCGCTGTTTAATAGCATCAATAAACCATTTTGCCGAATCGAGCTTTTGTTTTACAAATTGAACAGCTTCTTTTAGCTTTTTATCCCTTTGTGATGCCTTATCATAATGCTCAAACATTTCCTGGTATGAGCGGCTTACTCTAAGTTCGGGTGCATTTTTGGAGTTAAGGGTTAATATCAAAATCCCATCGTTATTAATGATATGAAAATCGGGTATAACCTGCAATTGTTTGGTGTTTATCTCATTTGAGTCGCCAGGTTTCGGGTTAAGTTTTAAAATTTCATTTACCACTCCCTTCAACTCTTCCGAAGTCATGTTTAACGATTTTTCGAGCTTATCATAGTGCTTGCGGGTAAATTCGTCCAGATAATGTTCAATCACCATTTTCGCCTTCTTTACAATAGGGTCGTTCTGGTCTTTTTTTCGCAGTTGTATTAAAAGACATTCCTGTAAGCTTCGTGCGCCAACGCCAGCGGGATCAAAGCTTTGTATTACTTTCAGCATGTCTTCAACCTCGTCATCAGTAGCCATAACATTTTGCGAAAATGCGAGGTCATCCGTTAATGACATTATCGGCCGGCGCAGGTATCCATCATCATCCAAGCTGCCAATAATTTGTTTCCCTATCTTAAAATCTTTGTCAGATACGGGTAGCAGATCAAGCTGTAGCTGCAAGCTCTCGAAAAACGAACTTTGTACCGCAATTGGTATTTCTTTCCGTTCATCATCATCGTCGCCGTTTTGATCATAGCGCGATCCGTATTCGTTTACATTATCGTCTTGCAGGTAATCATCAATATTAAACTCATCCATTTCGCCCTTCTCTTCGTCGCCGTTAAAGGTATCTTCTTCCGGGTCGCGGTCGGGATATTGTTCTTCGGGCTCGTTTAAATTGGTGAGGCTTAAATCTTCAAGGGCAGGGTTTTCCTCCAGTTCCTCCTTGATACGGGTATCTAATGAAACAGTAGGTACCTGTAACAACTTGATAAATTGTATTTGCTGAGGGGAGAGTTTCTGTAGTAGTTTCTGTTGAAGATTTTGTTTAAGCATAATAAGATAGTGGGCAAAAATACATCAATTAAGCCTAACTTAAAAATATGTTAAGAGATGATGCCTTGTTGTAAATGCAAAAGCAAATAATTTGTTTGATTACCTTAATAATTTATAACTTTATTTAAATAAATAGCAATATATGGGTTTAGTAAAAGAATTTAAAGAATTTGCTATGCGGGGCAACGTGGTTGACCTTGCAGTAGGTGTTGTTATCGGAGCCGGTTTTGGTAAAATAGTTACTTCGTTGGTTAATGACGTAATTATGCCGCCTATAGGTTATCTTACGGGTGGAGTAGATTTTAAAAATTTGAAGATTTTTTTAAAACATGGAGATCCAACAAAAAAAATTGCTGATGTTTCTATAAATATTGGCAATTTCATTAATACCGTAATCGAGTTTTTGATTATCGCCTTTTGTATTTTTATGGTTGTGAAACTAATAAACTCCCTTAAAAAACCCGAAGAAGTGCCGGTACCAGTTCCTGATCCGGAACCTACAAAAGAAGAATTGTTGCTTACAGAAATACGAGATTTACTTGCTAAAAAAGCGTAACAGACTTATGGTTGATAATTTATGGAGTGATTTCTACCATGAACTATCAACCATGAACCAAAATAATCTACTTCAAAGCATCAAAGCCATATTTGGCGTCGCTCCAAAATTGATCTAATGATATAATGCGGGGTTTAAAGAAGGAGATCAGCGACGGCCAGTCGTTCTTATTGTAGATGCTTACATCGTTGAGTTGTTTGTATATGCGACTGGTAGTTTTACCATATTCGTTTTGGCCATGCAGTTCCCATTCCCATTCTTCATTTTGGCAGGAGCGAAGCATGGTTTTGAACTCCATGAATTGTTCAAAAAAGAGCTCCTGTATCCCGGCATCAGGATGGCTTATTTCAATAGCGATGTTTGCTGAATGTTTATCGGCCTGCATTTTAAAATAAACATGTTTGATGCCGGTTTTATAATTTACCCAGTTTGTTCTTAACCCATCTGCCGACAATTGCGGGGCAATATACTGCCCGAAGGCTGTCCAGAATGCCTGTTTTAGCTGCGATGCTTCGTCCTTAGAATACAATGGCTTTTATTTATTTTACAGTAAAGGGCAAACTTAGTTTTTCGTCTCGTGAATTTTCGCCCAATATTAATTTATAATTGCCCGGATAAACTTTCCATTTGTGGTTAACGACATCCCATTTTTGTAACTCGCTTACGGGGATACTTATAGTAATTGCTTGCGAATTACCTTTTGATACCGAAACCCTTTTAAAACTTTTTAGTTCTTTCACGGGCATTCTATCTATTTGCGGATATTCAATATAAGCCTGTACCACCTCATCGCCAGCCATTTGTCCGTTGTTTTTTACGTCAATGTTTACGGCCAGGGTATCGGTAGTTTTATATTTTTCTTTCAGGCTGCTATTTTGATGATATTCAAACGTGGTATAGCTTAATCCAAACCCAAATGGATACTGAACAGGTCCGTTATAATAACGATAGGTGCGGCCCTTCATACTGTAATCTTTATAATCGGGCACATTACTTAATGCCTTATAAAAAGTTAAGGGTAAATGCCCGGATGGGGAGACGTCTCCAAAAATCAGATCGGCCAAAGCATTGCCGCCCTGCTCGCCGGGATACCATGCAAAAATAATAGCATCGGCATAGGGTGCAATGGCATCAATATCCACATCGCTTCCGGCGGTTATTACGGCTATTATCGGTTTGTTTTTAACAGACTTTCTTAATTCTTTCATAAAAGCAATTTCGCTGGCGGGCAGGTTCAGGTTCTTTTTATCGCCACCTGTTTCTGATAAAAACGCATCGCCAGCTTCGCCTTCCAAAACGGGCGACAGGCCTATAACAGCAATGGTTGCATCGCAATTTCCAGCCGCCCAGGTACCGCCAAAGTGAGTGGTATCTTTATAGTCGCTGCCCTGATCGTATTCAACTCTTGTACCGGGGCCAGCAGCAGCGGTAATACCTTCAACAAAGTTTACTACTTTGCTGCTTGTGCCGTGATAGTTGGCCACCATCGCATCAAACGAAGCTGCGTTTGGCCCTAAAACCATCAGGCTCGGATAGTCACTTTTTTTTAGTGGTAAAACATTGTTATCGTTTTTTAGCAGCACCATGCTTTGCTGTGCAATTTTGCGGGCAAGTGCAATGTGGGCTGAGTTATGTACGCTGTCGGCACCATAATCATGATAAGGATTGGCGGTGGCAGCATCATAAAAGCCTAATTTAAATTCGGTTTTAAGAAGTGTTGCTAATGCATTGTCTATTTCATTTTCGGTTAATAAACCTTGTTTAACAGCTTTAATGGCATCATTTTGCAAAACGGTTGAGCAATCCAGATCAACACCTGCTTTTATTGCTGCTGCAGCAGTTTCTACAGGGCCGGGCAATGCTTTATGGGTAAGGTATACATCATTCAGCGCACCACAATCGGTAACCACATGTCCTTTAAATCCCCATTCTTTTCTGAGAATATCAGTTAGTAAAAGCTTGTTTACAGAATTTGGCGTGCCGTTAACGCTATTATAAGCACTCATTACTGATTCAACTTTGGCTTTGGTAACCAACGCGTGAAAGGCGTATAGGTAGGTTTCCCTTAAATCCTTCTCATCAACTATGGCGTCAAAATAATCGCGGGTAGCTTCGGGGCCACTATGTACCGCAAAGTGTTTAGCCGTTGCCGATGTTTTTAAATAATGCGGATCGTTACCCTGTAACCCTTCTACAAAAGCTGTACCCATAGTTGCAGTCAAATATGGATCTTCGCCATACGTTTCCTGGCCACGGCCCCAGCGCGGATCGCGGAAGATGTTGATGTTTGGTGTCCAAAAGGTAAGACCCATGTATTGCAAATGCCTGTTTTGTGCTATGGCCAAATTGTATTTTGCCCTTGCCTCAGTTGATATAACGGTTGATACCTGTTTTAAAAGATCGTTATTAAAAGTTGCCGCCATGCCAATTGCCTGCGGGAAAATGGTGGCCTCGCCGGCACGGGCAACGCCATGCAGGGCTTCATTCCACCAATTATAAGCCGGGATGCCTAAACGGGTAACAGCCTTGCTTTGGTAACCTAACAGGTTAACTTTTTCATCAAGCGTTAATCGCGATATGAGATCTTTAACCCTTATATCAATAGGTTGTGAAGCATCTTTATAAATTAACTTATCCTGCGCCCTTGATATGAAAGGGGCGAAGGCCATGAGTAATAGGCAACAGACTAATTTAAAATTGACATTCATAATTAAACAGTGAATTTATAAGCGAAAACCAAAAGTCATCAAAAAAAATAAAATTATTGGATTTTATTGCTGATATCCCATCGCTTCGCCTTTATTTTGATTGTGCCGATAATTGAAGTATAATTTGAAACTTCTGACTTTAGCCGGAAAACATTTACTTTAGCCCAACCAATATACTAAATTGATTTTTAGATGAAAAGCCTGTTTTGGTTTGTCTTTTTGTTGAGTAGTAATTTATTTACTTTTTGCCGGCCTGCGCCAAAATCTTATGCCCATTTGCTATCAAAACGGTAGCTGCGATAGCAGAAAGCACGGTTAACCAAATCGCAGGTGTATATTGCTTTGAGCTATTTTGGGTTGTATTAGGAATGTGGGAAGGTGAAAGGTGAAGTTTTTTTTGGAAATAGAAATTATGAATTTATGAAGTTAACGAGTATTATTTTATTAGCTACAGGGACGTTTCTTGCGCAGGTATCACAAAAAGCACACGCGCAGGAGGCACCGTTTGATACACTTTCCAAGCCCCAATTGATATCAAGGCAATTTAGCTTTACGGAGGGTGCTTCGGTGGATAAAAAAGGGAACGTGTTTTTCACCGATCAACCCAATAATAAGATATGGGAGTATAGTATTGGTGGGAAGCTATCCGTGTTTTTAGATAGTGCGGGCCGCAGTAACGGGATGTATTTTGACAGGAAAGGCAATTTAATTACCTGTGCCGATGAAAAGGATGAGTTGTGGTCAATCAGTCCGGCTAAAAAAATTACGGTGTTATTGAATGATTACCAGGGGCATTTGATGAATGGCCCTAATGATATTTGGATTGATGGCAAAGGCGGGATCTATCTTACCGATCCCTATTACCAGCGGCCGTATTGGACGCGCACAAAGCCGGATTTGGATGGTCAGAAAGTTTACTATCTGCCCAAAGGTGCAAAACAGCCTGTGATTGTTGATGCCAATTTAAAAAAGCCCAACGGGATAGTAGGCACTCCCGATGGAAAGTACTTGTACGTTGCCGACATAGCTGCCAATAAAACATACAAATACACCATTAACAAGGATGGGAGTTTAAGTGACCGGCAATTGTTTGTTGAACAAGGAGCGGATGGGATGACGCTTGATGCCAAAGGCAATGTTTATCTGTGTGGCAAAGGCGTTACCATTTATAACCCGGGAGGGAAGAAGATAGGTCATATCCAGATTGATGAACCCTGGACGGCTAATTTATGTTTCGGGGGTAAGGATAAAGATGTTCTTTTTATTAATGCTTCTACAGCGATTTATACCTTAAAAATGAACGTAAAAGGAGTTGAGTAGTGATTTTTGATATCCCTTTTCAGATAAACTAATAGTTAAATATTACTAATAATCAAATACTTATGTTTGTTACCTAATGTTAAACTTGAGTATCGTTCATATTATATTGATCGTCACAACACTCCATAATGTTGTATTTAAGGTTTTGCTATAGTAACATAAGGTTGCCTCCATGCCTTCGTTATTATATAATTTTAGTTAATTAACTGTTATCCTTTTTGTTTAAGGCTTTTATCGGATAAATTAAAGAATCCTATTTTATAAATTTGAATGAACAATTGTTAATATTGAGCTTAAACCTTTATCTATATAATTAAATAAACGCCGTGGTTATTACGCAAAGGGAAAAATTAATTGAGGCTATTACAGCCCCTGAATATGAATGGGATGTAATTGTGGTCGGTGGTGGCGCTACAGGTTTGGGCATTGCTTTGGATGCTGCTTCACGCGGTTTTAAAACGTTATTGCTTGAACAGGCCGATTTTGCCAAAGGTACTTCCAGCCGTAGCACCAAGCTGGTTCATGGTGGTGTACGGTATTTGGCCCAGGGCGATATCGGTTTGGTGCGGGAAGCCTTGTACGAACGCGGGTTACTTTTAAAAAATGCTCCACATCTTGTTAAAAATAAATCATTTATTATTCCAAACTATCAATGGTGGAAAGGTGCATATTACACCATTGGCCTTAAGGTTTATGATCTGTTGGCAGGTAGGTTAAGTTTCGGTAAATCAAAACATATCTCAAAAAAAGAAACCATAAGCAGATTACCCGGCATTAAGCAAAAAAATCTTTATGGCGGCGTTGTTTACCACGATGGTCAGTTTGATGATTCGCGGCTGGCTATTAACCTGGCTCAAACCGGCCTTGAGCAGGGAGCAACTGTGTTAAACTATTTTAAGGTAACCGGCCTCATGAAAGCTGATGGTAAAATAAACGGCGTTACTGCTAAAGACTGTGAAAAGTGCCAGACCTACCATATAAAAGGTAAAGTGGTTATTAATGCAACGGGCGTTTTTGTTGATGATCTGCTTCAAAAAGACGAACCGCATAAAAAACCATTGATAAAATCGAGCCAGGGAATTCATATTGTGGTTGACAAATCATTTATGCCCGGAGAAGATGCGCTAATGATCCCCGAGACGGATGATGGTCGGGTATTATTTATATTAGGCTGGCACGGAAAACTTTTAATAGGTACTACCGATACCCCGCTGAATGAGCACAGCCTGGAGCCCATTGCGCTTGAAGAAGAGATTGGCTTTGTAATGCGTACGGCAAGTAAGTATTTAAGTAAACCGCTTACGCGTAAAGATGTGCGCAGCATATTTGCAGGCTTGCGCCCGCTTGCTGCCCCGCAGGACGGATCGGCTTCGACTAAGGAGATATCGCGCAGTCATAAACTGATGGTTTCTCCGTCGGGACTGGTTACCATAACAGGTGGTAAATGGACAACTTATCGCCGCATGGCCGAGGACACGATAGATAAAGCCATTGAAACCGCAGGGTTGCAAAACAGGCAATGTGTAACCAGGGAACTACCTATCCATGGAAGCAGGAGGGATGTTGATTTTACCGATCACCTGTATGTTTATGGAAGCGATAGTGACGCATTGCTGGCTTTGGTAAAAGAGAATAAACAATGGTCGCAAAAACTGCATCCACGGTTGGAGTATATAAAAGCTGAAGTTATTTGGGCAGTACGTAACGAAATGGCCCGCAAGGTTGAAGATGTGTTAGCCCGAAGATTAAGGGCGCTTTTTCTTGATGCAAGGGCCGCTATTGAAATGGCCCCGGCCGTGGCTCGCCTTATGGCAAAAGAATTAAACAAAGACGAAGCCTGGGAAACTGCCCAGGTGGCCGATTTTAATTATGTTGCCGAAGGATATTTATTAATCGGCTCATAGCTTTTAGTTGAGAGTTCGTTGTTGATAGTTCACGGTTAAGTTGTAATTTAACGCTGCCAATTATTAACCAGTTCTTAAGTGATTGATGAGGATTCTCTAACTTATCAATGAACCACGAACAATCAAAATGAACCGCTTTCTATGGAAGAATACATTTTAGCTTTAGATCAGGGAACTACCAGTTCGCGGGCTATTGTTTTTGATCATAAGGGACAGATCCGGTCTGTTGCCCAAAAGGAATTTACTCAGATATTTCCGCAACCGGGTTGGGTTGAACATGATCCGAATGAAATCTGGTCGACCCAGGCAAGTGTTGCTGCCGAAGCAACCGTTAAAATAGGGATCAATGGTAAAAATATCAGGGCTATAGGTATCACCAACCAGCGCGAAACTACTATTGTATGGGACCGTGAAACAGGCTTGCCAATTTATAATGCCATTGTTTGGCAAGACAGGCGTACAGCTGACTACTGCGATCAACTTAAAAAAGATGGTTTAACAAATTTAATCCGCTCAAAAACCGGACTGATCATTGACGCATATTTTTCGGCCTCAAAAATCAAGTGGATTTTAACTCATGTTGAAGGCGCAAAAGCACTTGCCGATAAAGGATTGTTGGCCTTTGGTACGGTTGATAGCTGGCTGGTTTGGAAGTTTACCCGCGGCAAAGTACATGTTACGGATGTTACCAATGCCAGCCGCACCATGCTTTACAATATTCGTACCCAACAATGGGATAAGGAGTTGCTGCAAATATTTGGCATACCCGAAAGCATGCTGCCCGAAGTAAAACAATCAAGCGAGGTTTATGGAGAAACCGTTACTACCATTTTTGCTTCTAAAATACCTATTGCCGGTATCGCCGGTGATCAGCAGGCAGCATTGTTTGGGCAAATGTGTATTGATAAGGGTATGGTGAAAAACACTTATGGCACAGGCTGCTTTATGTTGATGAATATCGGCGATCATTTTATCGAATCGAAAAATAACCTGTTGACTACCATAGCCTGGAAAATAAACGGTAAAGTTCAATACGCGTTTGAGGGCAGCATATTTATAGGCGGTGCTGTTGTACAATGGCTGCGCGATGGGTTAGGGATCATTAAAACATCGGCGGGAGTTGAGCCGCTTGCCTTAAGCGAGCCCGACACAGGTGGTGTATACTTTGTGCCCGCCTTTGCAGGCTTAGGGGCACCGTACTGGGATCAAAATGCACGAGGCGCAATAATGGGCATAACCCGGGGATCAACCGCCGGGCATATTGCCCGCGCAGCTATAGAAGCAATTGCTTATCAAACCGTTGATGTGCTAAAGGCAATGGAAGCAGATGCTGGCTTAAAAATCAAAGAGTTAAGGGTTGATGGCGGCGCCACGGCCAATAATTTGCTGATGCAGTTTCAGGCCGATTTGCTTAATTGTAAGGTAATAAGGCCGCATATAGTTGAAACCACTGCGCTTGGCGCTGCTTATTTGGCTGGTTTGGCTGTGGGTTATTGGAAAGATGTTGATGAGATACAGCAGCAATGGCAATCGGAAAGGGATTTTGTGCCTGGCATTGATTCATCTAAGGCCGAGGAACTATTAGCCGGGTGGAAAAAGGCGGTGAATGCAACACGTAGTTTTTAAGTCTTGAGTCTATAGTCCGGAGTCTTTAGTCAGAAACAAAGGGAATAAGCATTTGACTTGAGCTAAACACCTACAAATTAATAATCTTAAAATCACAATAGAAATGACACCATTTATGGCCGAATTTATCGGCACCATGTTACTAATACTTTTAGGCGATGGCGTAGTTGCCAACGTTTTGTTAAATGATACCAAGGGCAATAACAGCGGATGGCTGGTAATTACAACTGCGTGGGGGCTTGCTGTTTTTGTGGGTGTTGTTGTCGCGGGCCCGTATAGTGGTGCACACCTTAACCCGGCGGTTACTATTGGGTTGGCAATTGCGGGCAAATTTGCATGGGCTAACGTGCTTCCATATATAACAGCTCAAATGCTGGGTGCCTCTTTAGGTGCTTTTTTAGTTTGGCTAATGTATTACGATCATTTTAAAAGAACTAACAGCCCCGATTCTATTTTGGCCGTTTTTTGTACAGGCCCGGCTATCCGCAATTATGTGTCAAATATTACCAGCGAGGTAATAGGTGCTTTTGTATTGATATTCACTGTTTTTTATATTTCGAGTGCACAAATTACGCCTACAAAAACGCCAATAGGCTTAGGTTCGATAGGGGCGTTGCCTGTGGCTTTACTGGTTTGGGTGATTGGTTTGGGATTGGGTGGAACTACGGGCTATGCTATTAATCCGGCTCGCGATCTGGGCCCGCGATTTGTTCATTTTATATTACCCATTAAAAATAAAGGCACAAGCGATTGGCAATATGCCTGGATACCTGTTTTAGGGCCAATTGCCGGAGCGGCCATTGCGGCGGCAGTGTATCTGCATCTGTAAGAGAATCAAGATATAAGAGTCAAGATGCAAGAGTCAACAACCCAGCGTGCGATTTAGAAGTCAGAGCCTAAAAGCAATGGTAAACTTTTTCCTGGTTCTTGACTCTTGCATCTTTAATCTTTAGCTCTTGAAACACATTCTAATAAATATGTACACCGCGGAAGTTGAAAAATCAATAATTTTGTTAATTTTATAAAGTAAACTATTATAACCCAAATCCCTTTTTATGCCGGTTGTAGCTATTCTTAAATATGATAGTTATTAACGCTTTGATTAATTAATGCTTGCTACATGAAACGAGTTCTGCTTCTGATTCCAATTTTATTTTTGTTTCATTCGGCTATTGCAAGCCAGGGGTATGACAGCCTTTTAGTTAAGTTAAATAATGTATTAGAAAAAAAAAATAACCTTGATGCTGAAAAGTTAGCAAGGATTGAAAAAATACAACAAAATTTAAATAACGCCCCCAATCCCGATCTTAACTTTAAATATAATATCTACTTAAGTTTTTACGAGGAGTACAAATCTTTTAATTACAATAAGGCATTTGACTATGCCAGAAAATTACAGCAAACAGGTGTGCTTTTAAAAGATCCTGCAAAAATTGCTTACAGCCGCATTAAGTTTGGTTTTATTTTGCTTTCGGCGGGGATGTTTAAAGAAACATTTGACACGTTGAAAACGGTTAATGTTAAATTGCTTAATGACGATGCCCGCAAGGAGTATTATTTTTTAACAGCCCGTACTTATTACGATCTTGCAGATTTTGATAAGGACGGATATTATACCCCCATGTATAATATCCGCGCAGGTAAATACATCGACTCGGCCACGGCGTTATGCAAGTCAAACTCATTTGAATATATTTATTACAACGGCCTAAAGTATTTAAAAACCGGAAATACGGAACGTGCTGTTAAAGATTTAAAAACCCTTGTCCAAAACTATAAATTAACAGACCACCAGTTTGCTATAACAGCTTCGACGCTCAGCGATATTTATATCCGTAATAATCATATAGATAGTGCAATATGTTTATTGATTCCGGCAGCTATTGCAGATGTGCGTTCATCAACAAAAGAAGCAGCGGCTTTAACAAACCTTGCGCAATTATTGCATGAAAACGGAGATGTAAAAAATGCCTACATCTATATAAAGCAAGCACTCGACGATGCCATTTATTATGGTGCCAGGCAAAGGGAAATACAGGTGAGTGCAATATTACCGATAATTGCAGGTGAACGGATAAATTCTGTTGAGGGGCAGCGGCGTGTGTTGTTCTTTTACGCTTCGTCACTTACCATTTTAGCGCTTATGGTAGTGGTGTTTGCAGTTATTATTTATAAACAATTAAGAAAACTGCGGGTAGCTGATAAGGTGATCCTGGCTGCAAATCATGATTTGCAGGAAAGTATCAATAAATTAAACGAGGCCAATAAGATCAAAGACGAATATATAGGCTATTATTTTAATTTGATATCGGAATACATTAATAAGCTTGATAAGTTTAAGCGCTCTGTTGATAATAAGCTCACTACAAAGCGTTACGATGATATTGGCATATTGGTTAATAATATTAATTTAACAAAGGAGCGTGAAGAACTCTTTATAAATTTTGATAAAGCATTCCTTAAAATATTCCCAAATTTTGTTGACGGATACAACGCTCTTTTTACCGAAGAGAATCATGTAAAGCTTTTACCCAATCAATTGTTAAATACAGATCTTCGTATTTTTGCCCTCGTTAGGTTGGGGATTAGTGATACCGAAAAGATTGCTCATATACTTGAATATTCCGTTAATACCATATATAATTATAAGGCCCGCATAAAAGCCAGGTCAATTATCTTAAATGATGAATTTGAAGACGCTATTATGGCCATAAAAGCCATAAAAGTTTAACACAATTTGTTCTACTCACTTATATAAGGTTTATATTTTTCTTCTTTTGCTTTGTTTTTAACTAATTGATAATTAGTTAGTTAAAATACTTATGCGCTGATTTTTGTTTATATTTTCACTTTGAAATTAGCAGCTACCTTATTAAAATCTTCTCTTTGAATTGCCAATTATAACCATCAGATAGTGATCGGGCATTTGGCAAAATTATAAACCAACCAACTTCTAAAACCTTTATTGTGCCATGAAATTGTATCAAACATCTAACCAGTTGTTTAATCGCGTTTCTGTATGTTTTATATCATACGTTAAAAACGCCGAAAGTGATGAATATCCCATTTCCCGCTTCCTATCGGGTTAGCTTTCTTAATTATAGCTATTGCTATGCCTTACAATTAACCTAATCAATTAATAAACTCAATTACTAAATATTATGTATAAAAAACAATTACTAAAATTATTTTTTTGCTCTTTGTTTTTACTGTTTTCATCATGGGCTATGGCTCAAAAGACTACAGTTTCCGGTAAAGTTACCGACGAAAATGGGCAAGCTCTTCCCGGTGTTGCAATTACAATAAAGCAAAGTACCACGGGAACAAATTCTGATATAAGCGGAAAATATTCAATAAGCGCAGGCAGCAATGATGTGCTTGTTTTTTCGATGTTAGGATTTACCAAGCAGGAAGTTCCGGTTAATGGACGTTCAGTAATAAACGTAACGTTAGCTGAGAGCCACAGTTTACTGAATGAAGTTGTGGTTGTAGGTTACGGAACCCAGAAAAGAAAAGATATTACAGGTTCTGTAGCATCTGTTAAGGGTGATGACTTCAAAGATCAACCAATAAACAACCCGGTTGAGGCACTGCAGGGACGTGTTGCCGGCGTAAACGTTGTTGAAAGTTCGGGCCAGCCCGGCGCAGTACCCACCATTACAATCAGAGGTGTGTCTTCGTTTTTTCAACCTACCCCTTTGTATATTGTTGATGGGGTAAGACAAACAGACGTCAGCAATATTAATCCGCAGGATATAGCCTCTATTGATGTTTTAAAAGACGCAGCCGCCGCCGCTATATATGGATCGGCCGCTGCTGGTGGTGTTTTGCTTATTACTACAAAAAAGGGTAAAGGTACCACTCCAACAATAAATTTTAGCTCCCGGTATGGCATAAGCAAACCTAAGTTGGTTCAGCTATTAGATAAAAATGGATTTATAAAATTAGAGAACATCGTTAATCCTAAATTTTTTGCAGGCTCAACTGGTCTGGATACATTGGCCAATACCAATTGGGTAGATGTTTTATACCGTAATGCAGTTGAGCAAAACTATAATTTATCAGTTTCGGGATCAACACCGGTGGTTAATTATTTGGTTTCGGGATTTTACAACGCCCAAACAGGAGTATTTATAAAAAACTACTCAAATATTGGCGGCTTCCGCGCAAATGCTGATTATAAACTAAGTAAATATATTACCATAGGTGAGCAAATAAACGGATCGCAACGTATAGGCTCTCCGTTAATTGCAAGCAATAATAACCTTCATAATGCACCTTTCAGAACGCAGCCAATAATTCCTGTATTTAATAAAGATGGTAGTTATGGTGGCGAGCCTTCGGGATATAACGGCTTACAATTTTCGGGCCCTAACCCTTATGGCGCAGTAGAAACAGCATCAGTACAAAATACAAAAAATAACTTTCAGGGTAATGCTTATGCGGATATAAAACTTCCGTTACATCTTGATTTCAAAACTACTTTTGGATATAGCTATTATTTAGAAACCCAGGACTATTTCCAGGATGCTTATAATTTTGGAGCTGTTGTTATTCCCAATAACACGCTTTATAAATCTTATGCACAAAGCAGCCAGTTGTTAAGTAACTACGTGCTTTCATACAATCAAACTTTTGGAAAGCATAATATTAGTGCATTAGCAGGTTTTGAACAAATTACCGATAAAACCAATAATATTTATTCGAGCGAAAGTTCGGTAGGTTTACCGGGCTATTCGTTCATCCAAACATCTGCATCAAGTATAGGGCTTACAGGTACTTATGATCCTAATGGCCTTATTAAATCGCAATTTGCAAGGGTAAATTATAATTATAATGAGCGTTATTTCTTATCGGGTTCGGTAAGACAGGATGCTAACTACACTCAATTTGGGCCCGATAAGCTAAAAGGTGTATTTCCTTCGGCATCTGCAGGATGGGCTATTAGTGAAGAGCCGTTTTTCAAAGCCGCTTTACCGGCTATTAACAACCTAAAGTTTAGAGGAAGTTATGGTTCTTTCGGTAACAGTACCGGATTTCCGGCATATACCTTTACATCAAACTACAGCCAAAATATGCTTAGCACCGGTATTTCGGGCGGAGCTCAGGGTTTTGCACCAGGCCAACCGTTCCAAATTGCCAATACTTTTGGTTCTATACCTAATGCCGATCTGCATTGGGAAACTACTACCGAAACCAACATTGGGTTTGACGGTGAAGCATTTAACGGTAACCTATACTTTTCGGCAGAGTGGTATAATAAAAATGTTTCGGGTTTAATTTATGCACTGCCTTTGGCACCAAGCACAGGATTTACTCAACCATATTATACCAACATAGGCGCTGTAAACAACAAGGGTGTTGATTTAATGATTGGCTATCGTAATAAAATTGGAAAGTTTAGTTACGATGTAAGCGCTACAGCAGGATTTAACAAAAACTTGGTTACCAAACTAAGCGGAGCTGCTACTGACGCGGTTTACGATGGCTATAACTGGTATAACAACACCGATGTTGCTTATAACATTTCATCAAACCAAACCTTAACTATCACGAAAGCAGGCTTGCCTTTTGGATCTTTTTATGGCTACAAAGTGTTAGGTATTTTCCCAACAGATGCAGCAGCAGCCAAACAAAAGGTTAACGGAAATGTAGCTCACGCTGGTGACCTTGAATACCAGGATTTAGATGGAAATGGTAACATTAACGCTAACGACAGGCAGGTTATAGGTAACCCAAATCCTAAATTGGTATATGGTATTAACATTCATCTTAAATATGATGCCTGGGATATGAGTATGTTATTTAATGGTGTTGCAGGCGTGCAATTGTACAACGGCGTAGAAGCTTATGAAGAATATCCTTTTTCTGATGGTAATACTACCAGTAAAGTATTTGGTGATTCATTCCTGGGGTCAAACGGCCTTACCTCGCAACCGAGGCTTGGCGTAGCGCAAAATGGCGGCTTTACACTTGATCCTAACCAAAACTTTACTTCGGTGAACAGCTACTTTGTACAAAGTGGTGCTTATTTAAAATTGAAGAATTTACAATTAGGCTATACATTTTCCAATAGCCTATTACAAAAAATCAATGTTAAAACAGCAAGATTGTTTGTTATGACTAACAATGTGTTTACCATAACTAAATATAAAGGACTTGATCCGGAGTTAGGAAGCGCATTTAGCTCATCAGGCTATGGTACCACTACAGCCCAGGGAATAGATGCCGTGACAAACTATCCGCAAATCAAACTTTATTCAGTAGGCCTGGATGTTAATTTTTAGTGTTAACCTTCTAAAATCATCAAAATGTTAAAAAAAATATATACACTACTATTCGCGTTTGTTTTAATCGCGGGTTGTAAAAAGAGTCCGGTTAATGTCGGTCCTACCAATGAGTATAGCACCAGTACATACCCCACAACCATAGCTCAATTGCAAACTGTATTGGTTTCGTGTTATGCTAACCTGCGCGATCAGGGCATATATGGCTTCCATTTTTTGCCGAAGGCATTATCAAACTCAATGCATACGGTTAATTCACTTTATGGTGCCGATCCTGCCTGGAATGAGATGGCAAATACCAATCTGAGCGTTGGTAATGAATACGTTGGCGAAACATGGGCAGCATTATATACCGGTATAAAAGATTGCAATGTTGTAATTTATGCTGCAGGGGTATATGCCAAAACTACGGCTTCACCTGATATGGCATCTGTTAATTTAATACTTGGCCAGGCATATTGTTTACGCGGCTGGTATTATATGCAGTTAGAGTGCCTTTACGGTCAATCTTACCTGGGTGCAGGTGGTGTTAACGGTAGCGAATTGGGTGTGCCAATATATAGCGAAGTACCGGCATCATTAGCGCAAACTCAGGTAGAGCGCAGCACGGTGTCTGCTGTTTGGGCGCAGGCAGAAGGCGACTTTAAGCAAGCTGCTACGCTGCTTAAAGGACATACATGGCCTTCAACTGATGCGGCCCGCGTTACTGAATTTACGGCAGAAGGCTTACTGGGCAAAGCTTATGTATACACTCAGGATTGGGCTGATGCAAAAACGGCTTTAAATTATGTGATCCAAAATAGCGGAAAATCACTGATGCCGTACAGCACATATCACGAAGCTTTCAATGGTAACAATAAATTCAATAGTGAATCATTATTTGAGTTATATATTGATCCAAACCCACAGGGAGGTTACGGTATTTATAGCAGTGCAGCCAACTCTTCAACTATCAATGGTTTGATTTGGGCTCCGTTTAGCTTTGGTGGTTACCACAGTGCTACACAACCTTTTAATGGTACCGAATCTGATGTTGCTGCTTTAGGTTATGGCAATGAGTTTTTCCATGATCAAAACGTTTTGCGCTTTGGTTATTCAATAGGTAGTAATTATGCTTTAGTATCTAACCCTAAGTTTAATCCTGCACAGCCGCAATCATTTATGAACCCGCAGCTTGTAATGGACCCTGCTTACAAACAGGCAGCATTGGCTGTACGCGCCAACCAAACTGCCGATCCGCGTTTATATGTGAATGCTATGCAGCCATGGATCGACTCGGTTAAGTACGATGGCACAAACTGGGCTTTGGTTGCTAAACCAGTTAATTTCGCAAACAATCCAAATGTATATGGTTGGGCTTTCAGGAAATATGCGCCCATAACCTATAGCGAAAACACACTTAACACTGATATTTGGGATTATTACATCCTGCGTTTAGCCGATGTATATTTATTATACGCCGAAGCATCAATTGGCGGTGGAGATAATGCTACAGGACTTGAGTATTTAAACAAGGTTAAGCGCAGGGCTTATGGTTTGCCTGTTAACACGCCTTCGGCTGTTGATTATGCCAGTCTTACAGCTAAAACCAGTGCTATCAATGATCCGGTATTGGGTAATAACCCGCTTTACTATGAGCGCTGGGCCGAGTTGTTTAACGAAGGATCGTGGTGGTTTGATGTTTGCAGATGGAAAATAGGTAAGTCAGAAGCTGCTTATTTTGGTACTGCTGTTAATCTTAACGGACAACCCATTGCATGGGATGATAGTAAATCTTATGTATGGCCGATTCCGTTGAGTGAGATAAATACAAATTCAAAAATTAAACAGAACCCAGGTTACTGATATAGTTGATTAATGGGTGTAAAGCCGGTGAGATGGCTTTACACTTTTTTGCGTTTTATATTAAAATTAAAAATTCAGTAATGCCCCTAAAATATAGTAAACCTGGTATACATAAATTTATTTTCACTTTTGTTGGGTTGTTGTTTTGTGTTACATCCTATTCGCAGGATTCATTAAAGAATCTACCAGAATATAGTTTGCCTTTAACCAATCAAAAATTAGTTATTGCGCACTGCATGACTAACATTATTCGTTTTAAAGGGCATCCTTTTGAGGATAGCTGCAACCCTGACTATTATCCTGCTCAAGGTAACATAACAGCACCGCTTGGAGGTCTTTCCCAGGTAAAGGTTATGGCTGATAGCCTATTGGCAAATGCCAGTTTGGATGAAGCTGTTGAATTTGAAATGCGTGCTGCAATACGGTCTGGAATTGATGGATTTCAGTTTTATTATATTTTGCACAACCCTAAATGGGATGATATTATTAAGGCATATTTTAGGGTAGCCGATAAAAAGCATATCAATTTTAAATTTACATTTTGTATTTCGCACCCTGATGGCGGAACCGAAGCATTAAAAATTGCCGAGTTTTCGCAACGGATGAGTGGCATACTTGACGAGGTTGGTCGAAATAATCCGCATTGGCTCAGAACACCAGACGGCCGGTTGATTGTTTATCAATGGGATGGCGAGCATCTTGCGGATATCCCGGAGGATAAACAAGGTTTACCAGATCAATTTTACATAGCCCGTGCCTACAAACGTCTTGCTGATGCTGTACATGAACGATTTGCTTGTGTGTTTACTATAAACAAAGAGATAAGCAATAAGGATCTGAATTATTTTTTGGACTATTTTCCTGCAACGTGGATCTGGACCTTGCCTTACAGTAGCAAAAACTACATAGGCACAAGAGTGGCAGAACAATGTAAATTAAGACATCGCACTTTTACAACTTCTGTTTTCAGCGATTTTTATACATCAAAGTTATTAAAACGGGGTACATGGGATATGTATCACAATGCGGGGGATGCTGTAAATGCAGGGATAAGCAGTGTCGAACGCAAACAGATAATTACTGGTTTATCTTATAACTTCCGTAAGCTATTTGAGTTTGGCATAAATCAAAATGCATCTATCGTTAACATAATTACCTGGAATGATTATCCCGAAGGCCATCACCTGGCGCCGGAGATTAATCATAACGAAGGTTTTTCGGTATTGCTTAATTATTATAAGAGCGAATGGAAAAAACTACCATCGCCTTATTCAGGGAAAGATGTTGCCATCGTATTCTTTAAAAAATACAAGCACGATGTAAAACCTTATCCGTTTAATATTCCTATTGAAAGTTTTCAAAAGGAAACCATACCACATGTTTGGGACGATTCAATTGAGGTAGTAACCATACTGCCATCCAAAGCCATTCTTAATGTAAACGGTGAAAATAAGGAGGTAAACGCGGGTTTGGTTTCAACAAAGTTTGCTATGCAAAAAGGTGTGGTAAAAGTATCTGTTAACCGTGATAATATTACTACGGTACATTTTACAACTCCCGAAGGTATTACAGACAAACCTTATAGAACCGACAGGCTTACGTATACCTTTAGCAGTGAATTTGATGGTTTTTATGATGGACTTTTTCCCGGTTTTAAAGCCGGGTATTCACATGAATATAATTCGAATTTTACGAATCCTATAAAAAAGACTGACTAACAATGTTTTATTTAATTTGCGCCGGTAAATTATTAGATAACGAAACCCGGCTGACGGGAAAAATGGGTAGTAGTTGCTGATGTATTTCAATCTTTTAAAACGAATAATTAACGAATAACCACTATAATGAAAAGAATTTTTATCTGTTTATTTAGCCTGTTAACATTAAGCGCCGCAAGGGCTCAGGATAAATTTCCGATCCATGCGAACATGAACAAGGTTAAGCTTGATTTTGAGCTTGATGCAGAGGGGAAACCAGCCTACCGCGTTTATTATGGCGATAAGCCTATTGTGAATACTTCATACTTAGGTATTAAGCTTGCTAATGATAGTGCATTTGATAAGAACTTTGTTTTAACAGGAACCGAAAAAACAGATGTTGATGATACCTGGCAACCGGTATGGGGCGAAGTGAAAAACATCAGGAACCATTATGAGCAGGTTGTAGTTCATTTAAAACAAAAAAATGCTCCGGGCAGGTTGATGAATATCATCTTCAGGGTGTTTGAGGATGGCGTAGGTTTCAGGTACGAGTTTCCACAACAACCTAATCTGCAATACTTTGTTGTGGCTGATGAATTAACGGAGTTTAGTTTAACAGGCGATCATAAAACGTTCTGGATCCCGGGCGATTATGATAGTAATGAGTATCAGTATACCACCTCGCCATTAAGCAAGGTTGATGCCTCGGTACTGGCAAAATCAGCAACGGATATTGCTGTTAGGTTTGTGCCTGATAAATATGGCGTACAAACACCACTGATGATGAAAACTGCCGATGGGCTTTATATTAACATTCACGAGGCGGCTTTATCAAACTATACCTCCATGCAACTGCATGTGGATACCAAAACCTTTAAACTAACCGCCAACTTAGTGCCCGATGCAGTTGGCAACAAAGCCTATATGCACGCTCCGTGCAGTACCCCTTGGCGTACTATTATTGTTAGCGATAAAGCGGCTGATATACTGGCATCAAAACTAATTCTTAACCTTAACGAGCCATCGAAAATTGAAAATACCTCGTGGATAAAGCCAATGAAATTTGTTGGGGTTTGGCTGGAAATGCAAACCGGAAAAAGCACCTGGAACTATGCCGACCGCGCAGACACGCTTGGTGCCGACGGAAAACTGATTCCGAACGGAAAGCATGGTGCTAATACCGCAAACGTTAAACGCTATATTGATTTTGCAGCAAATAACGGTATCGGCGGTGTTTTGGTTGAAGGCTGGAATGTAGGCTGGGAAGATTGGTTTGGCAACTGGAAGGAGAATGTTTTTGATTTTGTAACGCCTTACCCTGATTTTGATGTAAAAGCAATAACAGATTATGCAGCCTCAAAAGGGGTTAAAATGATTATGCACAATGAAACATCGGGTTCGGCTACTAATTACGAAAGGCAAATGGATACTGCTTTCCGCTTTATGAATAAATATGGATACACATCGGTAAAAACAGGTTATGTGGGCCGTATTATACCTCGTGGCGAGCATCACGATGGCCCCTGGATGGTTGCCCATTATGTTAGGGTAGCCGAAAAGGCGGCTCAATACCATATAATGCTTGATGCCCATGAGCCTGTAAGGCCAACCGGTTTACAACGCACTTATCCAAACTGGATGGCTTGCGAAGCCGGTCGTGGTAACGAATATAATTTATTCAGTAGCGGCAATAATCCGGGACATGAAACCATTATGCCTTTTACCCGCTTAATGGGTGGCCCAATGGATTATACGCCGGGCGTATTTAATATTAATGGCTATTCAACGGTCCCGGGCAGACAGATACATACCACATTGGCTAAACAATTGGCTTTATATGTTACCATGTACAGTCCTTTACAAATGGCAGCAGATATGCCTGATAGCTATGAAAAACATAAGGATGCTTTTCAGTTTATTAAGGACGTAGCCGTTGATTGGGACGATACTAAAATTATTGAGGCTGAGCCGGGTGAATATGTAACTATTGCCCGTAAAGAAAAAGGTGCAGCTAACTGGTACATAGGGGCTATAACCAACGAAAATGGCCGGGATGCATCAATTCCGTTGAGCTTTTTGGATAAGGGGCAAAAATATGTTGCCACAATTTATGCAGATGGCGATAACGCTGGTTGGAAACTCAACCCGGAAGCTTATAAAATCGCTAAGTATTTAGTGAACAGCGAAACAAAGCTCAATATTAAACTGGCAAATGGTGGTGGAGCAGCGATAAGTATAAAACCGGCAACCGGCGAAGACAAAGGATTAAAATCCTACAGATAAAATTAATATAAACTGTTTTAAATAGTTTAAACAGCTCGCACTTTATAAAGTGCGGGCTGTTTTTATTTAACATTATATCCTAAAAATGAGACATCTTTTATATGAAAAGCGTTTTATCAATTTTATTTTATTGATATGGTTTTGCAGACACCACTTGGGTGTAATAATAACCTAACATAAACCGCAAAATAAGATAACAATTTGTTAATCTGTATTTTTCAGCAAATACAATTCTTATGTATTCCTTTGATTAATAATCAATTAAACTATTTATCAAAAAAATAAAGCTGAAAAATTATGCTCCATTTATTAAGCGCAATCACCCTCCCTTTTTTAGGCGAGGTTAATTTAAGCGGTTCAATCCTGATCGTCTTTTTTCTCTGTTTATTGGCGGTTGTAGGATTTGAATTTGTGAACGGTTTCCATGATACAGCCAACGCTGTTGCAACAGTAATTTATACCCGAGCTTTAAAACCAGTGGTAGCTATACCATGGTCGGGGTTTTTTAACTTTTTAGGTGTATTTTTAGGTGGGGTAGCTGTGGCAATGAGTATTTTAAAGCTGTTGCCTATCGATAATATAATGGCGCTCCCGGTTAGTGTGGGAGCCTGTTTTGTATTGTCTGTGCTATTGGCTTCAATCATCTGGAATTTAGGCACGTGGTATTTAGGAATACCGTGTTCCAGTTCGCACACGCTTTACGGCGCATTAATAGGAGCCAGCCTTGCATTTACCTGGTTTTACGGAGGTGTGGGTGTAAACTGGGATAAGGGAAAAGAAATTGGTCTTTCGTTGATCTTATCGCCACTGTTTGGATTTGGTGCTGCTGCGTTGTTGATGTGGTTTTTAAAAGATGTAATTAAGGCTAAGGCTTTATTTCACATCCCGACAGGTGAAAATGATAAACCACCATTTTTAATAAGATGTTTATTGATACTGACTTGTACATTGGTTAGTTTTTTCCATGGTAGTAACGATGGGCAAAAAGGAGTGGGGCTATTGATGCTGATTCTGATTGCCTTTTTACCGGCAAGGTTTGCTGTAAACCATTCCATATCCAATGATAAGATCCTTTTATCGTTAAATAAAACAGAGCAGGTAATCAGCCGCGCTACATCTTCAGAGACTTTAGGTAAGGCCGAAATACTAACACTTGATTCGGCTATTGATAAAACAAAAATGCAGTTAACTACATCTACCGGCAAAGACACGATTAAAACCTATAAATTCCGCAAGCAAATAAAAAGCGTAATTAAAGGTATCACCGTAATAATGGCTGATAAAAAAGTGGAAATGACAGATGGTGATCAGGCGGTTCTTAAGTCGGCATCAAAGGATCTAAATAATATTACCGATTTTGCACCTATCTGGGTAATTGCTACGGTTTCTATTTCTTTGGGTTTGGGAACAATGATTGGATGGAAACGGATAGTTGTAACGATAGGCGAAAAAATAGGTAATGAGCATTTAAATTATGCGCAGGGCGCAACTTCCGAAATCATAGCGGCCTCAACTATTGGTATAAGCACATCGTTCGGGTTGCCGGTAAGTACAACGCATGTGCTCTCGAGCGGTATTGCCGGATCGATGGTAGCATCGGGAGGTACCAAAAATTTAAATAATGGTACCTTAAAAAGTATAGCTATGGCCTGGATATTAACGTTACCTGTGGCTATGTTGCTTGGATTGATATTCTTTTTGATATTCCACCTGTTTATATAATTGTAATTTTTATTGCGTTATTTAATTAAACCTTAGAAAAAATGAAACAAATACTTGTCGCAAGCGACTTTTCAAATAGTGCCGGCAATGCAATGGATTATGCAATGTCTTTAGCCAAAATACTTAAAATGGAAGTATGTGTGTTACACGCCATACACCCTACAGAAGGTATCAACAACAGTACTTACAACGCCATATTTATTGATGATTACTATAATAATAAAAGAGAGGCACTAAAACAGTGGGCATCTACCTATACAGAGAAAGAAGAGTATAAAGACGTTGAAGTGATTACGCTTTGTGGCGTGGGCTTTTTAAAAAATGTAATTACACGTTACATAGATGAGCATCATGTAGAGTTGCTGGTAATGGGCGTTATCGGATCAACTGGCCTTACAGGCATTGTAGGCAGTAATGCCAGCATGATGGTTTCGGTGGTTAAAATACCTACTTTGATTGTTCCACTTGAAAGCAAGTTTTCGTCAACTTCACCAATCATTACATTGGCTACAGATTACGAAACAAGGCTATCTGCTGATGATGTAAACGCGTTGAACGAAATGGTAAAAGCTTTTGGATCAGAAAAATTAAAGGTGCTGTACGTTAACGACAAGTCAGACAAGAAAAACATTGAAACGGGCGAGAATAAACTGAGAGAATTGATTAAGGATATCGAACTGGAGTTTAATTACATCAGTGACAGCCGTCCGCTGAACGGGATAATGGATTTTATTGAGAACAACAAGACCGATATCCTTTGTTTAGTAAAACATCACCATAATATTGTTTACCGTTTATTTAACAGAAGTACCGTGAACCAGGTAATGAAAAGGTTGGTTACCGCTATTTTAGTTTTACACGAATAAAACCCACAACCTACCATAAAACTTAACACAGTTAAATAAACCCGCTTCGTAGAGAAGCGGGTTTTGTTTATTATAGGTAAATTATTTAGTTGTAAAATGCATTGGTCATTATACCAACGTTTAGGCCATTGGTGTTGTTTGTTGGCGTAGCTAAGCCACGCAGCCATATTGTGTAAACAAAGCCGCTGTACAATTGCACGCCGGCTAATGTAGCAAGTACGGTATTTGTGCCGGTCTGGCGCACCTCGAGTGTATAACTGATGTTTCCTGCAACCGGCGAAAAAGATGAAAAGCCTTTAAATGCTCTGTTAGTAACCAGTACGGAGCCTCCCTGTACAGCCAGATCAACAGCGGGCGCATCTGGGCTCATATTAACAAAGCGAATGTTTGCTTTGCCGCTGATCGGTTGAGTTATAGTATCTGTAAGTCGCAAAAATTGCGGACTGCTTACTTTATTGGCTAAAAACAGGGAATAAACATAGTTTTCTTTAAAAGTAGTGGTATCCGAAAATATTTTGGTTAGGCTACCGGCGGTGTAGCAATTTGCTATTCGCTGTCCAATGTTCGCTCTGAAATAATTTATATTATCGCCAAAATTTACGGGGCTAACATTTACTTTGTTGTTGTTCAGATAGAAGTCCATTGCAGGTGCATCGGGCGATGCCTGCACAAAAGTTACCAATGCAACCGGTGGGTTATAATAAGAATTGTTTGTTTTTAAACATGAGGAAAGTGCTAATGTTAATGCGCACATTCCGCAGACCCTGGCCAATAAATTTCTCGAAATGTTTGTGTAGTTTTTCATAATACTGTATTAAAAATTCAACCTGTACTTATAAATAACGATACGGATCAAACAAAGCTTATGCTACAAGTAACCGACGATTTATCGGTATTGTATCATGTAAATTACAAAACTGGCTATGCCTCGCCGCATCAATCATTTTATAAAAACAGAACTCCGCACCTATGTAATAAAGTTTATATTTGAATAACCACTTATAAACCAACTTATTATTATGATTCAAAGAAAAGTTATACTATGGTCCGTCATTGTAGCTTTAGGCGGATTTCTTTTTGGCTTTGATACGGCAGTTATCTCTGGTGCCGAGCAGGCTATCCAGAAATACTGGAGCCTAAGTGATCTGCAGCATGGATTTACCATTTCCATCGCCCTGATAGGCACTGTTATCGGCGCTTTTTTGGGTCGTATCCCGGCCGATGCACTTGGCCGTAAAAAGGCTTTGGTCATTATTGCTCTTATATTTTTGTTTTCGTCGTTAGGTACTGCGCTGGCCACAAACTGGTATTTGTTTATTGTGCTCCGTTTTGCTGGGGGCTTAGGCGTAGGTGCATCGTCGGTTATCGCGCCAATTTATATATCCGAGATTTCGCCTGCTGCTGTAAGAGGGCGTTTGGTGGTGCTTTTTCAGTTTAATATTGTTTTTGGGATAGTTATTGCTTATCTCTCAAATGTTTGTATTCTTTATTTGATGGGATCAGGCTTTCATGATTCATGGCGTTATATGCTGGGTATTATGGCCATTCCTTCACTGGCTTTCCTATTGCTGCTTAAACTGGTTCCCGAAAGCCCCAGATGGCTGCTGTTACACCAGGCACAACAGGATAAGGCCATTCAAATACTCCAAATTATTAATCCCACCGGATTTAAACAGGATCTGGAGAGTATTATAAACAGCAATATGGAGGATGCAAAGGAAAACGCAGGCGGCGATATTTTTACCAGTCGTTACCGGTTTCCGGCTATGCTTGCCATTTTATTCGCGTTTTTTAATCAGGTATCGGGTATTAATGCTATAATATACTACGCCCCGCGTATTTTTGAAATGACCGGACTTGGCAAAAGTACCTCTCTTATATCAACACTTGGACTTGGGGTGGTTAATTTACTTTTTACGATGCTTGCCATATTTTTTATTGACACTATGGGCCGCCGAAAGTTGATGCTCATCGGCTCATTTGGGCTTATTCTTACTTTGGGCCTGGTTTCTTACTCTTTTTACACTAAAAGTTTTAGCGGCTATTATGTAACCTGTTACTTGCTATTTTATATCGCTTTTTTTGCTTTTTCGCAAGGCGCGGTAATATGGGTGTTTATTTCAGAGATTTTCCCCAATCAGGTGAGAGCGAAGGGACAAACGCTCGGCAGCTTTTCGCACTGGGTAATGGCGGCGCTAATCGCCTTTTCGTTCCCTTATTTTGCCGAAAAACTTGGCGGGGGCAATACCTTTTTATTTTTTACCGTGATGATGGTTTTGCAACTGTTATTTGTTTGGAAGATAATGCCTGAAACGAAAGGGAAATCGCTTGAACAAATTGAACATACTTTAATGCACTGATGAAGCTTTTTTTTGAAATATGAATTATGAAGCCGGATTGATAGTCCGGCTTCATAATTTTATTGTTTGATTAGCTTATAGCCGGGTTTTGGTTATTAAGAGATTTTCTTTGGGAGCGTAGCTTTACTATCTGATACAATACCCCAACAACGTATAAAAGCATTAAAAGCGTTAAGCCCTTTTGTACAATAACATCGTTAGGACCGGCAGCTAAAGGGTGATCTATAGGTAACCTTGTAAGTGTTTCAACAATTGCGGGAATCATTGAAAAAAAGAGTGTTGTTGACAGAATGATAACCTGAACATAGACAGCCAGTTTTCCGAAAATTAGCAACTGTTTGGCATAGATACCTACCGGCAATAAAATCAATATGAGTATTCCAACATAGTGCCCTGCGGTGGGGTGCCCCAATTTCATTATAGGAAAGGCAGAAAGGCAGGTAACGATAGTTAATATAACGTATAACTTACCTGCACCGCTTTTTGGGTTGATCCTTCCTTCGCGGTATAATGCAACATAGGCTGCGAAGAGTGCGAGGATACTGATAGCGGTATGGAAAATTCCGAGAATTGAAAGATGATTTTGCATGATTGTGAGTTTTAAAGGTTAAAAGATCTTATTATAAATTTTATATAATTAATACGGTATTTAAAGAAATGCAGAGCAGCACAAATTTGTATTTAGTACTTTAGTTCCGTGTAAGGTATACTGCCGGATGGGTTTTTCCAGCAGTACAATTTACAAATAAATTTTAACTGATCAATATAAAACTATGATCGTATTAATATGCGGACTCTCGGGCGCGGGTAAAACAACGCTGGCACAAAATGTAAAGAAAAAACTAACATTATACGGCAAAAGCGCTGAGATTATAGATGGAGATGAGTATAGAAAGACGCTTTTTAAAGAATTGTCCTATACTGAGCAAGATCGGATTGAGAATATCCGCAGGTTAGGTTTTATCGCTGGTAAGTTTTCAAAACATAATATTATTACCATTATCAGCGCCATAAATCCTTTTAAAGAAATGCGTGACGAGCTTTTGCAAGTATATAGCAATGTTAAGATAGTTTATGTTGATTGCCCTGTTGATGTTTTGATTAGCAGAGATACCAAAGGACTTTATGCCAAAGCTTTATTGCCCGATGGACATCCTGATAAATTGTATAATTTAACAGGCATCAATGACCGGTTTGATGTTCCCGAAAATCCCGATCTGCATATCAATTCGGGCGTACAAACTATTGATGAAAGTGCGGGTGTTTTATTTGATTTTATTATTAGGCAGGCTAATTACTAAACGTTATTGAAGTTAATGAATGCCTGTCAGTCGACAGTAAACTTACTCAAATCAGTTTTTACGCTGTTAAAAATAGTTCATCTTTAAAGCATAAATTTATCACTATGGATCAGTCTTCATTATTTGTTCAAATGGCTTTGCATAACTGGAATGTTGTAATAGCCAGAGCCGAAAAAACTTTTAATAGTTATAGCGAAAAGGAGTTTTACAAGACGATTGCGCCGGGCAAAAACCGTATAATTTATTTGTACGGGCATTTGGCCGCTTATCACGATTTACTAAAAGAAACCCTGGGACTTGGAAAAAGTACGAGGCCTGATCTGGCAGCTGCCTTTTTACATGCGCCCGATAACGAAGCTACCGCTATTCCTGATGTTGCTGAACTCCGCGCATACTGGAATTCTGTTCATAACGAATTGAAGGACCTGTTTGCTAATTTACCAGCCGAAGAATGGTTTAAGAGACATAACTCTATGACTGACGAGGATTTTGAGAAAGACCCTTCCCGCAATAAACTGAGTGTGCTGCTTAATCGCGCAAGCCATGTAGCCTACCACGTTGGGCAGGTAAATCTGGTGAAACCTGAAAGTGTTTAACCCGGGAATTTAAAGCGCAATTTCCTTTTGTTATTATTCTTGTTGTTTGATGGGTAGTTATGAAATTAGGCTGTCAATAATATTTATTATATTACACGGTACAACAACAGTATTAATACCGAAGCACAATTTGTAAATGAGTCATTGGATAAAAAACTATAATGGAATGATATGGCTGATAGGCGGTATTGTTGTTGGCAGTGCTGCCGGAATGATTTTCGGTAAGGACGCTGAAGTAGTTAAACCAATAGGCGATATATTTTTAAACCTGCTTTTTGTAGCTGTAATTCCGCTTGTATTTTTTGCAATATCTTCATCAATCGCCAATTTGCAAGGCGAAGAAAAGTTGAGCCGTATTTTATCTATTATGGCAATTGTATTTGTTAGTACAGTGCTGGTTGCGGCATTGTTAACTATTTTCGCCATGTACCTGTTTCCTGTTCAGCGGGTTGGTGTTGTATCTGCTGATCTTTTGAGCCAGGCATCGGGGAAAAAGTTATCTGGTGATCAAATTACCCAGTTATTTACCACTGGTGAGTTTTACCAGTTGCTATCCCGCAAAAATATGCTGGCCATGATTATTTTTGCAATTTTGGTTGGTTTTGGAACACTACATTCCGGCGAGAAAGGCGAGGCGTTTACACGTTTTTTAAACTCAGGGAACGAGGTTTTTAAAAATGTATTTGTACTGATTATGAAACCTGCGCCGATTGGTTTGGGCGCATATTTTGCTTACCAGGTGGCGGTATTTGGCCCGTCGTTGTTTGGGGTTTATGGACATACTTTGGGAATTGGGTATGGGGTTAGCATTTTTTACTATGTCGTTATTTTTAGTCTGTACGCTTTTATAGCGGGCGGTGTAAAAGGAATAAAACGGTACTGGCAAAATAATATCATTCCATCTGTTACCGCAGTAGGCACGTGCAGCAGTATAGCTACAATACCTGCAAATTTAGATGCGGCAAAGAAAATGGGCATTTCGGACGCAATAGCCGGTATTGCTATTCCGCTTGGGGGTACCTTGCACAAAGAAGGTTCGGGTGTTTCGTCTATATTAAAAATGGCCGTTGTTTTTGCTATGTTCGGCAAAAGCTTTAATAGTCCCGAAACTATTATGCTGGCGCTTGCAATGTCGGTATTAGTAAGCATTGTGGAAGGCGGAATCCCTAACGGTGGGTATGTTGGTGAGATGCTTTTTATATCGGCCTACGGGTTCCCACCCGAGGCACTACCGCCCGCCATTATTATAGGTACTTTAATTGACCCTGTTGCGACACTGCTCAACGCGACCGGTGATACGGTTGCAGCCATGCTAGTCGCCAGATTTTCTGATGGCAAAAATTGGCTGAGTAAAAGCCCGGCGACTCAATAAAAATTGCATCTGCTTTCCATACAAAATTACTGTTTTTGTTTGGTGAATTGCTGTGTTCATTCCCAATAAAATAAGCTAAATTGTGCTTCGAATTATAAGCCAAATTATCAAAGCGTCTGCCCGTTATCGCGCTTAAAAAAGTAAAGATTTCATTTTATGAACAGGTCCATATATAAAATTGCGATGGTTATTGCCGCAGTAATCCTTTGTAGCTCATATTGCTATTCTCAAACTTCATCTGATACTAAAGATAGCATCGACCGTAAATGGTGGAAAGAAGCCGTTGTTTACCAGATTTATCCGCGCAGTTTTATGGATAGCAATGGCGATGGGATAGGCGATTTGCAGGGGATAATATCCAAACTCGATTATATTAAAAGTTTGGGAGTGGATGTGGTTTGGCTTAACCCTATTTACGGTTCGCCGAATGATGATAATGGTTATGACGTAAGTGATTACCGAAGCATTATGAAGGATTTTGGCACCATGGCCGACTTTGATGCATTGCTGAAAGGTACGCACGACAGAGGAATAAAACTGGTGATGGACCTGGTTGTAAACCATAGCAGCGATGAGCACGAATGGTTTAAGCAAAGCCGCAGTTCCCGAACCAACCCATACCGCAACTATTACCATTGGTGGAATGCCGAAAATGGGAAACCACCACACAGGTACAGTCTTTTTGATGTAAACCATGATGCATGGAGATACGACTCGTTGACGAATGCTTATTACCTGCATTATTTTTCGCGCAAGCAGCCCGATTTGAACTGGGAAAATCCGCAGGTACGTAAAGAAGTGTTTGATATAATGAAGTTTTGGGCCGACAAGGGGATCGACGGATTCAGGCTTGATGCTTTCCAATATGCGGCTAAGGATACCACGTTCCCAGCGTTTCCACCAAATTTTGAGAAGAATTTTAATTTGTATTATGGGATGCAGGGGAATTTGCATGGCTACTTACAGGAGATGTACAAAGAAGTGTTGAGTAAATACAATGTGATGAGCGTAGCCGAAGGTGCAGGAAACACGGTTCTTGATGCGCATAACTTAGTAGATGCCAACCGCAAAGAACTGAATATGGCTTACGCCTTTGATGGGGTAAGCGTAGCGAAACCCGAAGGCTACAGTCTTTTACATTTTAAAGATGTATTCAGCAAATGGGACAGCGCCTTTGCCGATAAAGGCTGGCTATCCATTTTTCTTTCCAATCATGATCAGGCCCGGCTGGTGAGCCGGTTTGGCAATGATAGTCCGGAGTTTAGGGAGCCATCGGCTAAAATGCTGGCAACATTTATTATGACCATGCGTGGAACACCATACTATTACAATGGTGACGAATTAGGGATGACTAATGCCGGCTTTAGCAAAATAGAGGACTATAGGGATGTATCGGCATTAAATGAATACCAGCACGTTAAAAATACAGGCGGTGATTTAAATGCGTTTATGAAAGATCTGCAATTTACCAGTCGTGATAATGGACGTACGCCTTTTCAGTGGAATAATACCTTAAATGGCGGCTTTACAACCGGCACACCGTGGTTGCAGGTGAATAAAAACTATAAAGCTATAAACGAAGTTACGGAAAATAAAGACCCCAACTCGGTATTAAACTATTTTAGAAAGGTAGTTAAACTGCGCAAAGACAACCTGGCGATGGTTTATGGAAAATATACGCTGTTAGATAAAGATAACCCTAATGTATATGCCTATACAAGAGAACTGCAAGGCAAGACATTCCTGATTATGCTCAACTTTACCAGCAAGGTCGCTACAGCCAATATTGGTATGGATATTAGTAAAGCTAATTTGCTTTTGGATAATTATACCACACCGTTAAACGGTAATGCATTGCAGCCGTATGAGGCGGTTATTTATGAATTGCGGTAGGTGTTAATGGGGCGTGTTTGACGTTAATTAAAGCGTTAAGGGGATTGCAAATCCCCATTTATTTTAGTCCGGGATTATAAATCCGGACTAACTGGGAATAATTAACAAAATTTTAAACATGAAAATATTTACAAGAATAATTTTAGCTTTTTTTTTTCGCAGTCATTTTGTCGATAATATATACTAAAATTAAAAGCCACGGCGACATTGCAGACTCAATTATTTGGACTGATACTATACCCAAAGAGTATTCGCAAATGTTAAAACTACAGGATAAATGTTGTAATATATCAAATAAAAATGTGACGCTGGTAAAAACAGTGGTAAGCAAATACAGAAATCCTGTTTCTAGTTTTTATATCGACAATAAATATTATCTACAGATATATAGGATGGATAATGCCTTTAAATATTCGTTAAAAGATGCGATTAAAGATAGTTTTTCGAATGCTTATACGAGTATATACATGCGATATTCTCTAGATGACAGAACTAATATGAAGTTTTTATACAAGTTAACAAAACCCCCAAAGCCCAAAGATATTTACATAGATTTATTCGGGGATAGCACAAAGGTTCTAAAGAAAAATGACACTATTGCATATTATTTTTCCAAATGTAAAAATTTTTCAGTGAAATTTAATTTTCAGGACCCCAATGACATTTATGGAGAATGTAAAAATCAAAATCCGGATAGTGTCCCTTTAGAAATTCTTTTTTTAAAAAGCCATGGAAAATTGTATATGTTAATGCTTTCATCTAAGAGGGCCAATGACGATCTGAAACCCGGCACCCTTTTTATGTTACTTACAAATAAATAGGACTCTCCGTTGTGCGTAGTTTGCGACTGCTGTCCGAAGACTATGTCTTCGGATAAGCTAAGCCTGTAGTTTGTAACTACAGTAATGAAAAGCGTATTAGGAGATAGAGCCTGGCCAATGAGCCCAGGTTTTGTTGTTAAAAATAAGTTTTTTTAGAATAAAACCTTTGTTTGCGTTGGAGATTGAAACGGATACCGGCACTCCGAGGGCCTCAGTGCAGGTGCCGAGGCTAATGCCTGCGCAGTATGAGTGAAAAGCCCGCCCCCGTTCTACCACGGGGAAACGCCCCCAAAAAATAATAAACAATTCCATAAAACTGCCTTAACTTTGAACCGTAATTCAAGCTTCCCGGGCAGCAACAGCAATATGCAGATAGATAATTTAATTTATACTTATAGCGCTACCCCGTTGGTCGGGATTTATAATCCTCGACCCAATTGTTGTGGATTTGCAATCCACGAAACGGACTTCTATATTTAACTATGGGATTTAAATACGCTATTACCACCAAAGAAAAGTATTTTTTAACAATAACGGTTGTCGACTGGATTGAGGTTTTTACCCGAAAAGAGTTAAGTGAAGTAATAGTGAATTCTTTAAGGTATTGTCAGCAGAAGAAAGGCCTTCAAATTTATGCGTGGTGTTTAATGCCAAGTCATTTACATTTAGTAGCATCTGTTAGTGAGGCATCGAGCGGCACACTTTCCGATGTGATGCGCGATTTTAAAAAGTTTACCTCCAAAGAGATAATAAAAACTATAGGTGAAATTACTGAAAGCAGGAAAGAGTGGCTTTTAAGGCACTTTGAATATGCGGGAAAATTCAATCCGAAAATAAAGGATTACAAATTTTGGCAAGATGGATTACATCCAATTGAGCTGACCAGCGGTAAATTTATTGATCAGAAAATTAATTATATCCATCAAAATCCGGTAGAGGCCGGAATTGTTTACAGGGCCGAAGATTATGTTTTAAGTTCTGCCGCCGAATATGCCGGGGAGCATACAGGTTTGCTTGATGTAATTGTGCTTTATTAAATATTTTGTTATGGGGATTGCAAATCCCCATTTATTTTAGTCCGGGATTGTAAATCCGGACTAACGAGGTATTATTGAGTTTGAAATAAGATAAATATATATTATTGGACAGGAGATATCAGATATTTCTTCGCTGCTTTTTCCACCATTTCGCGAACCCCATTACTTACTGGCCGTATCCAAATAATTTCATTGCCAACCCTATTAAAATAAGAGGTTAATTCTCCATGAATTTCATGCGAAAAGTGATATTTAATGTCTGTTACCTGCTTATTAAATCCCGTAATATTTTCCTGTTCTATTCTCATAATTAATTGATTTTGATCAAATGTAGAAAAATAGGTACCGAGGTGTATCGTCAAATGAGTAATTCAGTAGCTGTCCGATGGTGATTTAACTATAAAATCGTGGTCTTTATATCGTTAGATGCTTTTACAAAATTTACATTAGGGGATACTTAGCCGTTGGTCGGGATTTATAATCCCCGACCAAATTGTTGTGGATTTGCAATCCACGAAAAGATGCCAAATTGGAATTGCAAATCCCTTGTAACTTTAATTCAGGATTATAAATCCGGACTAACGCACCGAAGCCGTGTACCGTTACTTAGCAACATACGCACTCGATTCCTCAACCTGCACCTGAGAAATTCTGCTATAATCGGGTACAAAGGTTATTGAACTACTGATAGCCATTGCCGTTTCAAAACTTGAGGGATAGGGTGTGTGCAACAAGCTTCCTTTTGGGATATAAGGAAACAACTCGCCATAAGTTTGAATGGTGCTGTGGCTGGTGCGCCTGTAAATAAACTCCCTGTGGATATCTCCGGGATGATGCAGTCCTGCTGCGCCTATCATTTGTACGGCTGCGCCCACCGTTTGTTTTTGAAAGTTGGCTACCCGCACTTTCTTATGTTCAACAACCAATCCCTTCATTAAACTTTTGTCTTGCGTGGCTACGCCAGTAGGGCAGGTGTTGTTGTTACATTCCAGCGCCTGGATACATCCAAGGGCAAACATCATTCCGCGGGCACTATTGCACATATCGGCGCCTAAAGCAAAATTCTTAACAAGGTCAAATCCCGTAGCTACTTTTCCTGATGCGATGATCCTGATGTGTTTTTTTAGGTCGAAACCGGTAAGTGCATCATATATAAAAGCCAGGGCTTCGCGCAGTGGCATGCCTACGGAGTTTGAAAACTCGAGCGGTGCTGCCCCGGTACCACCTTCTCCGCCATCAACAGTAATAAAATCGGGGTATATCTTAGTTTCAATCATGGCCTTACAGATAGCCAGAAACTCACTTTTATGCCCCATGCAAAGTTTAAACCCAACAGGCTTTCCGCCCGAAAGATCGCGAAGCTTTTTTACAAAGCCCATTAACTCAAGCGGAGTGCTGAATGCGTTATGATAAGGTGGCGAAATCACGTCTTCGCCCATTTGCACCAATCGTATCCGCGCAATTTCGGGCGTAACCTTGGCTGCCGGTAAAATACCGCCGTGACCAGGCTTGGCGCCCTGCGATAGTTTTATCTCAATCATTTTAACCTGAGGCAATACTGCGCGCTGGGCAAACGCATTAAAATCAATTGTGCCATCATGATGCCGGCAGCTAAAGTAACCGGTGCCTATTTGCCAGATAACATCACCGCCTTCCTGCAGGTGATAATCGCTTAAACCGCCTTCGCCTGTGTTGTGAGCGAAGTTCCCGATTTTTGCGCCTGCGTTCAAAGCCAATATGGCATTTTGACTTAAGGAACCAAAACTCATGGCCGAAATATTAAACACGCTGGCAGAATACGGTTGCAGACAATCCGGTCCACCAACTAACACCCGCGGCGACGAATTAAGCTGATCGTGTGCAATAGCTGCAATGCTATGATTTAGCCATTCGTATCCGTTTTGGTATACATCAAGCTCGGTACCAAAAGGACGGGTATCGTCAACCATTTTGGCACGCTGGTAAATTACACTTCGGTTTTGCCGGTTAAATGGGGTGCCGTTGGTATCGCTCTCAATAAAGTACTGGTATATTTTAGGGCGAAGGTCCTCCATTATGAACCTCAGGTGACCAAACACCGGGAAGTTACGTGTTATGGTATGCTTGCTCTGAAAATAATCATAAATACCAACGACAAAAAAAGGACAAAAAATTAAAAACGACCATACTGCCGGTTTCCAGATGATGCTCCATCCGGTAAGCAGTGCCAAAATAACAATCATCGAAAATATAAAGAGCTTGCGCATGAGTATCTTTTTTTGTAAAACTAATTTTTTATAGGCATAAATTAGCTACTACGCTATCAACTTTTGGGAATAATATTAATAATAGCCTTTGTTATTAAATAATATCAAATGTGGCCGGTGAACAAATAATGTTAAAAGGTAAAACATTAAAATACAATAAGTAGTCTTTTATTTTCGATGTATTTATTTAACTTTATTTCGAATCTTATATTACAAAATATCCGGCCGTAGAAAAGGATTTCAGAGCAGGCCGCCTAAACCTTTAATACAATATTTAATGATGATTGTTGAATTTCTTCGAAAACTTCTGCGTTAAACCAATACCCATTGCCTAATTCTTTTTGCATAATATGAAAGAATATATTGTAACCCAAAATATATTAGACTTGCGCAGCAGCGCAACTGACGAAACAGATGATAATTTTATTGGACAACTTACTGTTGGAGAAACGCTATATCTTACAGATGAAGAAATTATAGGGACAATACCTAATGGCGGAACAACAAATATTTGGAAAAGCGACAATTTCAATAGGTTAGTTTCGGCAGATGGTGTCAGGCTGAAAAATTATGCCGATAAAAAAGCCGAATTTATTGCGGACCCATTTAACCAATCTTTTATAGACCCCACTGATCCAGCTAATGAAGCCAAATGGAAAGTAAATTGGGGGATTGTTGATTTGGAGATTTGGAAAATTTGGAGGGATTATGATACTAAAGGCGAAGGGGTAAAGGTTGCTATAATAGATACGGGTGTTCAATGTTTAAATAACGATTTAAATACCAAAATAAATAAGTCTGTTTCATTTGCAACTAATAGCGATGGTTCAATAGATAACAACGATGATGATCTAAACCCCTATCATGGAACAAAAAGTGCAGGAATAATTGGTGCAAATGGCCTTTTTGCAAAAACGGTAATTGGGGTGGCCCCAAACTGCAGCATCAATGTTTATAAGGCAACAAATGGACTATTTGACTTCGGTTCTGTTATTTTGTCAATTCAGGAAGCCATTAAAGATGGAATGAAAATTATTTCGATGAGCTTTACTTGTCAAGATGATATTACCCTGGCAGAGTGGATAAATTACGCAAAAAGCCAGGATGTTATTTTAATAGCTGCTGCGGGTGATGCAGGGAGTAATCAAAAATGCTACCCTGCGAGTTATCCGGGATGCTTATCTATTGGAGCTTACTTTTTAGATGGTACAGATAACAGGGGGATTTATAAAACAAATTCGAATTATAATGACGCCGTTACATTTGTTGCGCCTGGTAAAGACGTGCTAACCACCTCAATAGGTACCCAGCCTACTTATCACCAGGAAACAAGTGCAGCAACAGCGTTTGTGGCCGGACTATTTGCTTTGTTAATCTCCAAAGTTCCAACATTCAATTATGACCAGTTAACCGATCTTATCAGTTTGCATTCGATTACTGAAACCATTGAAATTAGTTCTGGGAGATCCGACTACGAGGGGTATGGCATATTAAATCTTAGATCAGTATTAGAAATATTAAATATCAATTAATAATTTATATGAAGACTATTTTGTTTTTTCTCGTTTTAACTTTAATAAGTATAAATACATACTCACAGGTAGCATATTATGATGCTATAGCACTTAGAAGGCATGTTGTATTTGATTCCACAAAAATCCCAGACCCTCCGCCTGCTGTAACATGGCATTATAGAGGCCTTCGGTTTCAAAATGATACTTTAAATTCCAAAAATATTTTAGGAATTCTTAGTAAATATACGGATAGCGTAAATAACGTCAACTTCCATGTAGACACAAGAATAGTTAACTCATTTGCATTAAATCCTTTTATATCCAAATACTTGCCTGGTGCCCCCGCGAGTGGGGTAAGTATTCCCTCATCACTTACAAACTCCATAGGCAACATCAACGTTTCCTCTTTAGCTGATGGCGTTACCAAATTTTTAATCAAAAGAGCCAAAGATGAGCTGTTTATATCAGTAATAAGCAAACTACAAGACTCAACGGCATTCCCTGAGTTTGTAATACTATTCCCCAATACCATGGCATTAATGAAAAGCTTTAATTCATGGGAGTATTCAAATGTAACGAATACTTTAAAAGAGGCGTTTGATAAAGATTTGCAACAATTATTAGCTGATATACCTAAATTAAATACTTTAGCGCTTAATCCTAAGCTGACTTATTCTAAAGAAGTAAAAGAAAGAGTAAATGCCATAAAAGATTTTTTTAACTCGGCCGAGGCTCGCGTTTACATTGCCGCAATGCAAATAGGCAATGGCGTTATTACGGGAGAGAAAATGCCCGATATAATTCATACTATAGCAGGTGCTGGTTATTTAAGTGATATTCCCAATTGTACTCCCGATGTTCATAATGCAATACGGTTATTTGATATTATTAGCTATAGCTTAAGAAGCAATGTTAACGGCACCAATTATATAAGCGCAGCTAATTTTACTGCTTTAATTAATGATCCGGTACTTAGAAATTTGTACTTCGGCTTGCTATACGCGCAACTAAAAAATGAGAATATACAATTTGCGAGTGTAAATATTGCGAATGTTATAAATACTGATTACCATAGCACTGCTGCTTATATTGATAGTTTGATTAGCAAAAGCAGTCCTTTGGATAATGCGATGGCCAGTTTATCTAACGCTAAAAAGAAAGGAGAAAAGGATTTAACAACCTATTGGTCAGCGATTTTTGAATCGGCTAATCAATTTTTACAATCTTCAACTGATATAAGTTTAATAGATCTAACGCTAAAATTTCCACCCCAAATCCAAAATGCTGTCAATTACAGCACGCAAACAATCGCAATTGCGCACGACATTGCCATTCGGAATTACAGTGCAACAATTGTTGGTTTAAATACATTCATCCCCACAACAGAAAAAGACGCTGTATTTAAAGAGTTTTTTATAAAATATGGGTCTTTTGCTGCAAATATAGTTGAGGCCCAAAATTCTGATGATGTGGAAAGTGCAATAGAATCTGTTGCGCTACCTGTTGGCAGTTACACAATTAAACAAAAATCGATGTGGAACATATCGCTAAACGGATATGTTGGTTATGCGCTTGATTTTAACGCAGGCGTTTCTCACGGAATATATGCCCCAATTGGATTTTCGGGGAGTTGGGGTTTATCAGAGAAGCGCAATTTGGGTGCTGTAACAATCTTTGCTTCGTTTATTGATGTTGGTAATTTGGTTTCATACAGATTAGCAAACGACTCGTTAGCAACCTTTAAACAAGATATCAGGTTAGAAAGTATAATATCCCCCTCCGCTCAAGTATTTTATGAGATTCCTACTACACCAATATCTGTTGGTTGTGGTTGGAGAAGGACCCCGAAATTATTTTATTCAAGCAATACTGGTTTTACAACCATACAGCCAAGAAGCGTATTCAATGTATCTGTTTTAATAGATATACCTATTCTTACATTGCATAACGCTCCTTTTAAAGAATAATAAATAAATGTTTATTTTCAAAATGTCGGTCGTTACGCCAATTTTAAACGCGCATTTCTGAGTGCGAAGAACAAAATAGACTACCTCATTTAAGAATGATCTTATTAAACTGACGTAATGCTTTTTTGCTAAACAAATATTCTTTTACCGACGTAATTTTCCCTGAATTCTTTTGGGGTAAGCCCCTTCTTGTTCTTAAAAGTGCGGTTAAAGTTTGCCATGTTATTGAACCCACACTTAAATGCAATTTCGGATATAGAATGTGATGTATCAATCAGCATTCTTGATACATGGCCAAGCCGTATCTCGTTTAGGCTGTCAACAAAACTATAACCAGTGCGGAGTTTTATAAATCTACTAAATGATGCTTTGGGCATGTGGGCTATTTTGGCTACATCATTAAGTTTAATTTGCTGACTAAAATTGTTGTTCATATACTCAAATACACTCTCGATACGACGGCTGTTATAATTAAATTGTTCAACGGTGAATGTTGAATCACTTAACAATTTTACATCTCTTGAAATTGATAGATCATGCAGAATAGAGAGCAATTCCAGTATAGAATCAAATCCGTTTCTTTTGCCAAGGGCCATAATGCGCGGTGCGATATTATCAATAGTTGATTTTAAAAATTGTATGCCACGTTTTGAGTTTTCGAACATCTGCCGGATGTTAACCAACTGGTTTCTTTTTAAAAAACGCTCATCAAATAAATCTTTATTAAACTGTATGGTAACTTCCTTTATGTTTTCGCTGGTGCAGTTATGGGTAAACCATCCGTGGTTTAAGTTGGGGCCCACACAAACCAGCTCACAGTTGTCCAGTTCGCCTATATGATCGCCAACGATACGTTGTGCGCCTGCCGCATCCAGTATCAGGTTTATTTCCATGTCTTCGTGATTATGCAACGGGAAATCAAATTTCTTTTTATCCCTCGTAAAAATGGTAAAACAATCATTTTGGGTTAAAGGGGTAATTTCTCTAACAATATCCATAATGTAAATTTGTTGGTTAAATAATACTAATGCGGGGTTGTAATGATGGTAAATCAATTACCGGCTAAAGCAAGCAACCTATACTAAAATCGCAGCCGGAGTTGAATTATGATATAAAAACTAAGATGATGGTTAGCAATACCTCGTTTTAAAAAGACTATTACCGGCTAAATTGGGCGTATTTTTACTCAGAGCAACAGAAAAAGATGTAAAATGAGGCTTATTAGAAGCCGGTACTTTTTTAATGATTTTCATAATTATCGGGATTAATTGGTAATGCAATTTTAACCACGATTTAAAAAAGTGTTATGTACTATTATCCCAAAGTTGTGTATTAAGCTACCGGGGATTTATAATTTGCCCTGTAAGCGTTAGGCGAGAAAGTAAATTTCTTTTTAAACTCCCGATAAAAGTAAGATTGATTATTGAAGCCTGATTTGTAGAATATTTCTGAAACACTTAGTTCCGACGTAACCAATGATGTGGCGGCTGATTGTAGCCGCACATTTTTAATTAACTCGGCCGGTGTCATGTTTGATAAAGATTTAAGCTTGCGGTATAAGTGCATCCGGCTCATGGCCATTCTCTCTTCCAGGAAATTGGAATCCATGTCTTCTTTTTCCATGTTTTCTTCGATGATCTGAATGATTTTTTCGAGGAATTTTTTATCCTCCTGATTAACCCCGTTTTCGGGCAAACTAAAGGTGTGGTGATTTTCGGCGAGGAGTGCATGCAGCCGATGTTGATAGTCAAGCAGCTTACGGATGCGGATAAGAAGATATTCGGTCCGGAAAGGCTTGGGAATGTAAGCATCAGCACCAGCCTCATACCCTTCGCTTTTTTGTTCAATTGTGCCCCTGGCGCTTAAAAGAATGAAGGGTAAATGACAGGTTTTGGGCGTGGTTTTTACAATTTGGCAAAGCTCCAGCCCGTCCATGTCGGGCATCATAATATCACATATTATAAGGTTTGGCGTAATGTGCTTAAGTAACTCCAACGCTGCATTCCCATTTTCGGCCTCATAAACGTTATAATCTTCGCAGAGTATATCTTTAAGTAAATAGCGAATGGATTGTTCATCCTCAACAATCAGGATACTCTTTTTATCTCCGTTTGTCAGGCTATTCAGCAGGGTCGCTTTATTGTTCCCGGTAATATCAACGCTTTGTAAGCCGGGTTGATTTAGAACGATGGACTGCAGCATCACCGATGGCTTGTCCGCTTTTTCGATCGGCTCGTAAGTATTTTCCTGCTCCCTGCCCGATTTTTCGCAGGGCAATATAAGCTTAAATGTAATCCATTGATTTTGCAGGGTGGCTTTTATAGTTCCACCCATTATGTTTACTAATTGACGGGTAAATGCAAGGCCAATGCCTGTACTAAAGGTTTTATTGGGCATACCCTCGCGGGTATAAAACTTATCAAAAATATGATCTATTTCATCATCAGATAAAGTGCAGCCCGAATTGGCTACTATTAGTTCCAGCTTTTTCTCATCAGCTAAATAACTACAGGCAAATACTATTTTTACATTATTTAAACTATGTTTAAAGGCATTTGATAACAGGTTAAAAACTATCTTTTCGAGCTTGTCTTTGTCAGTATTCAGTACAAGGCCATCATCAATACAGCAATTAAAATCAAGCTGTTTTTGCTCTATTACAGGCTGAAACAGATCACATATATTGTTTAATAAAGTTGTGATATTCAACGGGGCTGCAAATAACTTCAGGTTGCCTGAGTCTGCCTTCCTGAATTCCATCAGCTGATGGATAAGGTAAGTTAATCTTGATGATTCCTGATTTACGATGGATAAGAAATGCTTGTGTTGGATTTTACCATTCGCTTCAGATTTGTAAAAAAAACGCTCTATGGCTACAGCTATAAGCGTAAGCGGTGTTTGCAGCTCGTGGGCTATATTGGTGAAAAAGTTTAGTTGCTCTAGGTGTATTTTTTCGTCCTTCTCTCGCAACAGGTGCTCCATTTTTAATTCCTGGCGCATTACAAACTTATTTTTCCTGTATCTGAAATAAAGGTACCCGGCCGCCACTGTAATAATGGTATACAAAATAAATGCAATAGGAGTAAGCCAGAAATATTGCTTTACAGTAACCGAAAAAGCGGTTATACCGTTTGTCCATGCTCCCTCGCCGTTTGACCATTTGATTTTTAAATTATAATTCCCCGGCGAAAGGTTATTATAAATTATCTTATCATGATTGCTCATGTAACGCCAGGTTTTGTCGTTGCCTTCAAGATAATAAGCATAAAGGCATTTTTGGGCGTGTATATAGGTGAGGGGCTGAACGGTAAGTTCAAAATAGTCGTCGCCGGGGCGCAAATTAAAGTGTTGATTTGATACGGCTCCTTCTTTTGTTAATACATATAATCCTTTTTCTGTGGTGTTTTTGCCCGCAAAATGCAGATCTGTTATCAGCAAATGGGGCTGTTCATTGTTGATGTGAATGTTTTCGGGCAAAAAATAATTGAACCCGTAAATGCCGCCAAAAAACAACACGCCAGCTGGGTTTTTCCACACAGCGTTATCACTAAATTCGTCACTTTGCAGGCCGTCAGACTCTTTGTACTGAACAATCTTCAGATTTAAGGGATTGATTTTTGCAAGCCCTTTGTTAGTACTTATCCAAATATTACCATTGTTTTCTTCACTTATTGCATGGATGGTATTGTTAGGCAAACCATCCTCTATATATAGTTTTTTAAATACGGGTGTTTGATTTGTTGCTGCAGCAGTTTCATTAACCCAGTTTAATCCAAAGCTTGTGCCTACCCATAATCTGTCTTTATGGTCTAAGTAAAGCGAAAGCACATCGTTGTTTGACAGGCTTCCATCATACGAGAATGCTTTTATTGTCGTAAACTTCCCGGTGCTTTTGTTAAATATACTTAAACCGCCGTACCTGCAGCCTACCCATAGCCTGTTATTATTCCCATTTGCAAGGCTGTATATCACATTATTGGCGGGGCCGTCATCGGTACCGTTATAAATATATTGTTGCAGGTATTTTATGGATACGTTGCCGTCTTTATCAGTTATTAATTTTAAATGAACTAAGCCTTTGTCATTTAAGCCCAGCCAAACCGAACCATCATTGTCAAACAAAATACAATGTACCGAGCCGAATGAAGGATATTGTTTACTGCCTTTTATATCGCCCCATTTAATAAAATTCTTTATCTGCTGGTTATAAATGGTTACTCCCGGTGCATCAGATCCTATATAAATTAATCCGTCTTTGCCTTTAACAATCGAATAAACACAATTGTCGAGTAAATCAATATTGGTATGAAAAGTATTAATGCTGGAAAATGATACGTTGCTTTTATCCCAGTTTTTAAGTGTTATAATTCCGTTGCCTTTTGTGCCAATCCATAACTCATTATTTACCTCGCAAAAGGCCCTTACCGGTATATGAAACGGCTGGCCATTGCCTTGTTGCTGTACTAAACCAAAATAGTTTTCTTTTCTTACTACTTTTAGTATTCCATCACCGTCTGTTCCTACCCAAAGTAAATTTTTGTTATCGCTCATTAACGAGGTAACACGCATATTTTGCAATTCGGGTACATCGCTTGAAAGGAAGCTGGATGGTTTAAACGAACTATCATATTCACTTATCCCTTTTGATGACCACGCAAACACATAATGGTTGTTAAAAAAACTCATTGATCTTACCTGATGTGGCAAGGTTAGCAGCTCTTTGGTTGTATAGTTATCGGTTATGCTGCATAGTTTATTTGATTTGGTGAGATAAAACACCTGTTTATTGATATAAAAAACATTATCAATGTCACTCACCGGATGATAATTATTGATACTGACAAAGCCGTTTGAAGTTGGAGTAAAACCCTCCAGAATCCCATTGTCTTTAAGCAGCCATAAATTATCATGCGCATCAAAGAATATCTTTATCAGCATAAAGTTAACGAGGCCTTTTATAGGCACATCCTTAAAAATGTCCTGCTTTTCATTATACCTGAATAGTTTTGAGCTGTTTCTTCGTGCAGCATATACGGCCCCTTTGCTATTTATTGCAACGGTATAACCATTTGATACGGCTATTTTATTGCTGTAAAAGTAATTGCTGAAATCGCCGGTGTTTTTATTGAATTTGGAAAGACCTTCTACTGTGCCGATCCATATATTCCGTCGTTTGTCTTCGCTGATCTGGTAAATTACATTGCTGGCAATTGAATTCCGTTTGGCGTTAGTTTTTTCGTAGTTAAAAACGTGAACGGCGTTTCCATCAAAAAAATTTAAACCATCCCACGTACCCATCCAAATCAAGTTATCCGAATCCTGAAAAATATTGTTGATACAACTGTTTGAAAGGCCGCTTTTATTATCAAGCTGCTGCGAAAAAAAATGATCCTGACCAAAGCTTGTAAAAACAGAGCCTACCAACAACATAACCGCTACTAAACTCAGCCTTAACAAACGCATATACCTAAAGATTATACCCGCAAAAAAGAATAGACCTTACATGCGAATTAAAATATTGATTAATAAAGGGTATTGTAAAACTAAAAAACATTCAAATATACTTTTTGTATTAAATTTATTACTTCCCGTAATTCCACTAAAATCAATAGTATAAGTTAATGTTAAAATAACATTAATGTGGCAAGCATGCATTCTTTAGTTTTGAACCCATGAGGTTTGTTGTTTTTGGGCGCGTTAATGATGTTTTTAATGTCTGATTCAAAAGACACTTTTTGATTTTAAAATTAGGTCAACATAACCCCATTAAATTTATAAAACTATATTATGAATAATCGATACGCGTGCTTATTAATTGTTTTTTTTGCTGGGGGTGTTTTTACAGCCAGAGCGCAAAATATAGCCAGGTATAAGGTGCTTAATTATTTGTATGCCATATCAGGCAAAAAAACGATAGCCGGAATCCATAACCGCGAGCCAAGTGCCTCCCCGGCGCGCTGGACAAATAAGGTTGACTCTGTTACTGGGCATTATCCGGGTTTATGGAGTGGTGATTTTCTTTTTGAGCAGGATAATATTGATAACCGCCAGCTAATGATTAACGAGGCATTAAGGGAATGGAAAAAAGGTGCAGTTATTAATATAATGTGGCATGCTTGTAACCCGGCAATGCTGGAACCTTGTGGATGGGACTCGAAAGGGGTGCTAAGTAAATTAAATGATGAACAATGGAAGGAAATAACTACCGATGGCACGCCGCTAAATAAGGCATGGAAACAACGGGTGGATGAGATCTGTGTTTATCTGCAGTTTTTAAAAGATAATGGGGTAGAGGTGCTATGGAGACCTATGCACGAAATGAACCAGGGTGTTTTTTGGTGGGGAGGTCGCCCGGGACCCAATGGAACACTTAAGCTTTACCAGATGATGCATGATTATATGACTAATGTTAAAAAGCTGGACAACTTAATATGGATCTGGGATATTCAGGATTTTGGCTCGCTGGCAAATGATGCTAAAGTTTATAATCCCGGCGTTAAATATTGGGATGTTGCTGCGCTTGATGTATACGACGATAAAACCGGCTACAGTTTGGAAAAGTACAATATCATGCAATCTGTAAGTAATGGTAAACCTATCGCTATTGGCGAATGTCAGAAATTTCCGTCTGCCCAAAAATTGTTCGCTCAGCCTAAATGGACGTTTTTTATGTGCTGGTCTGAACTTGAGTTCAGCGCTAACACCGTTGACGAAATCAAGGCCATTCATACTGCACCTAATGTGCTTACTTTAGATAAGATGCCCGGCTGGAATTAATATATGATAATTGATATTATATAACCCAAATCAACGCTGAAATGAATAGTAAATGTCTTTCGTTATTAAAAACTTATGGCTTTTTAATACTTATGCTGATGGTTAATGCTGCTATAGCGCAAAAAGTGCCAGTGAATAATTATAGCATAAAAGGATGGTGGGGCCCGCCGCCGCCGCCTTTTTCACCTGTTATTAACGCTGATAAAAGCATAACTTTTCGCATTAAAGCAGGCAAGGCAACAGTAGTGAATTTACTATTTGGCGAGTGGGATATTAAGCCACAACCTTTAACAAAAGATACCGCCGGTATTTGGAGTATTACCATTAAGTCAGTGCCACCTGGTATTTACTCATATATTTTTGATGTTGACGGAGCGCAAATGCCCGATATGAATAACCCAGTTACCAAAATTGGCACGCAGATTTATTCGAGCATAGTTGAAGTGCCTGGAACACCGCCCCGTTTTGATGAAGTACAAAACGTACCGCACGGTGTAATGGAGTTGCGTAAGTATATGTCAACAGTGCTTAAACGTATCCGTGGCTTAAATGTATATTTACCATCGCAGTATTTTACTGATCCGGTTCGGAAATTTCCGGTATTATACCTGCGTCATGGTGGCGGCGACGACGAAACCAGTTGGAGCCAGGCCGCAGGTCGTGCAGATGTTATATTGGATAATTTAATTGCTGAACATAAAGCGGTACCAATGATAATAGTAATGACTAATGGGCTTACTGATGGTACCTGGGCAGGTGGTAGTACGCCTGAGGGGATGAAAGCGCTGGAAGATGAACTACTGACTGATGTTATTCCGTTGGTAGAAAAGAATTATCGTGTTTTACCCGGGCGTGATAACCGGTCGATAGCCGGTCTTTCGATGGGAGGCGGACAAGCTTTTGTAATGGGTCTACATAATTTGGATAAGTTTGCCTGGGTGGGTGAATTTAGTGCAGGTTTGCTGAGCGATAAAAAATTTAATGTTGATACGCTATTGCCAGGCATAGTAAATGCGGATAATTTGAACAGCAAATTGAAATTGTTTTGGATAGGCTGCGGCAAAGATGATCCGCGTTATAATGGACATTTGGCATTAGTTGACCTGCTTAATAAAAGGGGGATTGATAATGAGTTTCATGATATGCCCGGTGGACACGAATGGCATGTATGGCGGGTGGAATTAGAAGGTTTTATGCAAAAGATATTTGTTAAACAATAAAAGTAAATAACCAAATGAGTTTTGATCCTGCTGTTTTAAGGAAAGATTTTGAACAGGAATTAGAAAATATTCTGAATTATTGGCTAGCCTATTCCGTTGATAATAAAGATGGCGGCTTTTATGGCGAACTGGATAATGATAATAAGACAGTGCCAGGTGCAATTAAAGGATCGGTATTAAATGCCCGCATTTTGTGGTCATTTGCAGCTGGCTATAATTTAACTAATAACGAAGCATATTTAAAGATAGCGCAAAGAGCATTCCATTACATTCGGGATTATTTTGTTGATCTTAAATTTGGCGGTGTTTATTGGTCCATAACAGCAACAGGCCAACCGGCCGACACAAAAAAACAGATCTATGCGCTGGCATTTACCATTTACGGGCTCTCGGAATATTATAAAGCAACTAACGACGCAGATGCGCTGGTATTGGCCAAAGTGTTGTACCTGGATATTGAAAAATATAGTTTTGACAAAGAAAAAGGTGGATATTTTGAAGCCTTTACCCGCGATTGGAATGCAATTGACGATTTGCGCCTGAGCGAGAAGGATGCAAATGAAAAGAAAACAATGAATACTCATTTGCATATTCTTGAGGCCTATACCACACTTTACCGGGTGTGGCCAGATGAACAGCTTGGTAGGCAAATAAGAGCGCTAATCGGTAATTTTGAAGACCATATTGTAAATAGATCTAACTATCATCTAACCCTGTTTTTTGATGAGAACTGGGAGCTTCGATCAGACACTATTTCTTTTGGACACGATATTGAAGCTACCTGGTTATTGCAGGAAGCCGCAGAAATTTTGCATGATGAGCAATTAATTGAAAGAATAAAACAATTGGCCATAAAGATAGCTGCCAAAACGGCTGAAAGCCAAAATGCCGACGGTAGTATAGATTATGAATTTGAACCATCGCAAAATCACCTGATAACAGAAAAACATTGGTGGGTGCAGGCAGAAGCAATCATCGGCTTTTACAATGCTTTTCAGATAAGTGGCGACGAAAGGTTTTTAAATAATGCTATAGCCGCATGGCGTTTTACGCAAAAAAATATCATTGATCACAACAAAGGTGAATGGTATTGGGGAGTGTATGCGAACGGTAGCTTAATGCCTGGATATGGCAAGGCTGGTTTCTGGAAGTGCCCTTATCACAATAGCCGGGCTTGTATAGAGATGATAAAACGGTTAGGTGCTGCTTCACTAAGTTGATTGGAATTGATTGAATTGGGGTGGCATTTGCATTGCTTGTTGTTTATTAGTACGAGCTTTAGTTAAAATAGTATTAACGTCGGCATGCCCCCTGTTTTAATTTTGATTCCAAATTATATCCTGATAGAAAATCCGACATTTAGTTGATGCAATAACCATGAAATCTGTTGTTTGCGTTCCGGGGTGAGTACGGAACGCCTTTTTAACTGTAATGCGTTTAACACAGTTTACAAATTGCTGAGACGGGAGAATCCGCTGGCCACAGATTATTGTGCCTGCTAAAATTATATAAATGAAACTTAAATTAATTGATGTCCTAATTCTGCTCAGCTACCTGGCAACCATGATATTTATTGGTTTTTGGTTGCGTAAAAGAGCCGGTAAAAATAAAGACAGTTATTTAATGGGCGGCAAGACGTTGCCTTGGTATATGTTGGGGTTAAGTGATGCTGCTGATATGTTTGATATTAGCGGCACCATGTGGATGGTGGCATTATGCTTTGTTTACGGATTTAAAAGTATCTGGATCCCGTGGCTTTGGCCTGTATTTAACCAGGTGTTTATGATGATGTTTCTGAGTAAATGGCTGCGCCGCAGCAACGCCAATACAGGTGCCGAGTGGCTGCAGACCCGTTTTGGTACGTCGGGTCGGGGTATTCAGGGTTCACATATTATTGTAATTGCATTTGCATTGATAGGTTGCCTCGGCTTTATGGCTTATGGTTTTATCGGCCTGGGTAAATTTGTACAAATATTTATACCGTGGGATTTGATAAAAGGCTATATGCCATTTACCCTGAGCGCTAAATATGTGCCCCATTTTTATGGTATTGTTTTTACAGTTATTGCCATGTTGTACGCCATATTAGGAGGCATGCACAGTATTGTATTGGGCGATGTGATAAAGTACATGATAATGATTGTGGCCTGTTTTGCCGTTGGTTTCATAGCCTGGCAACACATGGACGGCCAAACGCTGCACACTCCGGATGGATGGGCCAATCCATTTTTTGGCTGGAAACTTAACCTCAACTGGGCAAGCATTGTGCCCGATGCCAATAAGAAAATTGCAGATGATGGGTATAGCCTCTTCGGGATATTTTTTATGATGATGTTGCTTAAAGGCGTATTTGCATCATTGGCAGGGCCTGCACCAAATTATGATATGCAGAAGGTTTTAAGCACCCGCAGCCCTAAGGATGCCAGTAAAATGACCGGCTTTGTTAGTATTATATTGTTGCCCGTTCGTTATTCGCTGGTGGTGGGTTTAACAGTTTTGGCACTATTATACTATCATCAGATAAATATTAAAGGCCCGGACGGTTTTACAGACTTTGAAAGGATTCTGCCAGCAACCATTAACACATTTTTACCTGCCGGTATTATGGGCCTGGTGCTTACAGGTTTAATGGGAGCCTTTATGGGCACGTTCAGCGGTACGCTAAATGCCGCACAAGCGTATGTGGTTAATGATATCTACCTAAAATATATAAACCCCGAAGCGAGTAACAAACGCATATTATATACCAATTATGCCGTTGGTGTTTTGGTGGTAATTTTAGGGATAGTTTTTGGTTTTATGGCGCATAACGTTAATGACATTTTGCAATGGATAGTAGGCGGCTTGTATGGTGGATATGTGGCAGCAAATATTTTAAAATGGTTTTGGTGGCGCTTTAATGCCAATGGCTTTTTTTGGGGAATGGTTGTTGGTATAGTTGCCGCGTTAATTATGCCGTACGTTACAACCGGCTTGCCCTTGTATTGGTGGCCTTTGTTGTTTGTACTTTCAATGGCGGCAAGTATTGCCGGAACCTATGCTGCGCCACCTACGGAAACCAGCGTGCTTGTTTCCTTTTACAAAACGGTGAAGCCCTGGGGCTTTTGGGGGCCCGTGCATCAATTGGTATTGGTAGATGATCCTGATTTTAAAGCAAATAAAAACTTTAAGCTGGATATGTTTAATGTTTCGCTTGGTATTATAGCGCAACTGTGCCTTACCATTTTACCCATGTATTTAATAACCAGGATGAATAGTCCGCTTTTAATAGTAATCGCAATACTTATTGTGATCGGGGTTATATTAAAGCGCACCTGGTGGGATAAACTGGAAGACTAAACCTTATAAAGAATTAAATATTTAATAAACAGTAAAATATGAATAGTGTGTTTAACAAGCGCCTGGAATTATTGCGTGAAAATTATAATCAACTCATCAATAAAAAAAATAGCAGGACGCCTGAAGGTAATGGTACCTATAACAGATATGAACATCCGGTATTAACGGCTGAGCATATCCCTTTAACATGGCGGTACGATTTGAATGAAGAAACCAATCCCTGGTTAATGGAGCGTTTTGGTTTTAATGCGGTGTTTAATGCCGGGGCAATAAAATGGAACAATAAATACATATTGGTTCCGAGGGTTGAAGGTGTGGATCGTAAATCGTTTTTTGCAGTTGCCGAGAGCCCGGACGGAATAAATAATTTTACGTTTTGGAATAAACCCATAATTATTCCGCCTGCTGAAGAGCCTGATACCAATATATATGATATGAGGCTTGTTGAGCACGAAGATGGTTGGATATATGGCTTGTTTTGCACCGAAAGAAGAGATCCTGCAGCGCCCGATGGCGACCAAACTGCAGCCGTGGCACAATGCGGTATTGTGCGAACCAAAGACTTGCTGACATGGCAGCGCCTGCCTGATTTAAAAACGCCATCACCCCAACAGCGTAATGTAGTGCTGCATCCCGAATTTGTTGATGGTAAATATTGTTTCTACACCCGTCCTCAGGATAGTTTTATTGAAGCCGGATCGGGCGGCGGAATTGGCTATGGTTTGGCTGATGATATTTTGAACCCCACCATCTGTGAAGAAAAGGTGATCGATAAGAAACTCTATCATACTATTTATGAAGCAAAAAATGGCCAGGGACCCGCGCCAATTAAAACTCAGCACGGATGGCTGCACCTGGCACATGGTGTACGCAATACCGCGGCAGGTTTACGTTATACGCTATATGTTTTCATGACTGATCTGAATGATCTCACCAAAGTTATTTATAAGCCAGCGGGTTATTTTTTGGCGCCACAAAATGAAGAACGGGTTGGGGACGTTTCAAATGTTGTATTCTCAAACGGCTGGATTTTGGATGATGACGGAACGGTGTTTATCTATTACGCATCTTCGGATACCCGCATGCATGTTGCAACCTCATCCATAGACAAGTTAGTTGATTATGTAATGAATACACCCGCAGACGGCCTAACGTCTGATGCATCTGTAAAGCGGGTTATTAATCTTATTGATGGTAACGAACAGTTTATGGAAAAAGTAAAGTAATAACTGAAAATTCCTGATAAGGGTAGTTCCTAAAATAAGATAGTTTAAAAAAATATTTTTTGCCTGGCACCTTAAGCCAGGCATTTTTTTATACGCTGTTTTGCGCATTACCGTGTTTCTTTAAACGAAAAAGTAGGGTTTGTTTATACAAATCAACATCTCAATTTACTCTCCTAAAGTAAAAATACTTTAATGTTTTGTTAAAATAGTATCGGTTTCTTATTCGGTTATAAATCAGACTGTTTGCTACTCATTTGGTGAAATGTTGCCTTTTTTGGCGGCATTGTGGTTGAAGTACTATGTTTTGAGTAGGTGAATTCTAAATAAAGTTTACCAAAAAATCATTAATACTATATTCTGTTAAAAAAGCATTAATAAGTAAATGCCGTATCTCCTAAAATTGTTCAACAATTACAAACCGGTTATTAATCATTATTTAACTTAAAATTATTATGTATGGAAAAACTTCTACGCACATTATTTGTGTGCATTTTTTTTCTGTGGGTAAATACTAATCAGGTATTCGCACAGCAAAAAATAGTAAAAGGCACAGTTGTAGATGAAAAAGGCATGTCGATGCCCGGCGTTACGGTTAAGCTTAAAGGCACAACAACCGGAACACAAACAGGCTTAGATGGTAAATTCTCAATAGCTGTCACTTCGGAAAATTCAATATTAGTGTTCACTTTTATTGGGTATAACGCCCAGGAATTAACACTGAATTTATTAAACCAGCCCGTGGTTATGATTCCGCAAACAGGATCATTAAATGAGGTTGTTGTTGTGGCTTTTGGAACGCAGAAAAAAGTAAACGTAACTGGTGCTGTTTCAACTGTAACGGGTAAGGACTTGGTTTCTACTCCCGTTTCAAATATCACTACAGCTTTGGTAGGCAGTGCGCCTGGTATCAGCGCATTGCAGACAAGTGGCGAGCCAGGGCAAAATGCGAGTTCTATTCACATTCGCGGTATTGCCACTTTTGGTAACTCAAACCCTCTTATTGTTATTGACGGTATTGAACAGGCTGCCGAAAATCCTTTAGATCAGCTGAACGCAATGGACGCTAATGAAATTGCAAATGTAAGTATCCTTAAAGATGCGGCCTCAACAGCTGTGTACGGTATACGTGGTGCAAACGGCGTAATTATAGTCACCACAAAACGGGGTAGGGTAGGTAAGCCTTCTATCAGCTTATCAACAAACTTTGGTTTTACTAAGGCCGCTAATCTGCAAAAAGATGTAACATCTTATGAATATGCTATAATGCGTAACGATGCTATTGAAACCAGCATAAACAGCCTTGGCAATGCAAGTTATAATGCCTATTTGTTTAGCCCTGAGGATCTATGGAAATTCAAGAACGACCGGGATTATACGCCTGATGAAGTGGCGGCTATGACTACTTTAACTTCTGCGCAACAGGCTCAGCTTAATGCAAGCCCGGCGTTGTATTATGGCAGTCATGATTTATACGCCGAGCAATTTGGTGGTACTGGTCCACAAAAACAGTTAAACCTTAATGTTTCTGGTGGTACAAGTACGGTGAAATACTTTACTTCATTAGGCTATTTTTCGCAGGGAAGTATCATGAATAACACCAGTTATGACGGGGCCAATACCGCTTCTACTTATAACAGGTATAATTTCAGATCGAATTTTGATATTCAGGCCACCAAAAATTTGCAGATATCAATAAACCTTGCTGGTGAGTTTGGCACAACCCAATCTGCCGGTGGTAATGCTTATTCTCCGTACGATCTTTCATCCAGGTATAAGGTAATTGAGCAATACATTTACGATGGTAATCCATTTATCACCCCCGGAATAATTGATAATCATCTTATTAATGCTTTTGAAGGCGTTGCCGGAAGCTCCAGTAACCCACTCGGTATTAAAACCGGGAGCTCAATCGGCAATCAAAACGCGGTTTATAATCTGTTAACCAGCGGACAGCAAAGTATTTACAGTACCCTGCTTAGTAACAGTATTAGGGTTACGCATACCATGGATTATTTAACACAGGGATTATCCATACATGGTACCGCAAGTTACGACGATGACTACAACAAAGTAGTACTTTTTGATCCGTCTCTTCCAACGTACTCTGTTCGCAGAGATCCGGGTAATCCAAACAATTTGGATTACTATGGAGGGGCCATAGGTGCAAATTCATTTAACAGCAACCCGGGAGGTAACTATACCTGGCATAAAACCTATTTTGATGCCGGAGTGGACTATAACCGCAAATTTGGTGACCATACCGTAACCGGCCTGATCTTAGGAAAGGCATCTCTTTATAGCATCCCCTCTGATTTAAATAACACAAATACACCTTCCGGCATAATGGGCCTTGTTAGCAGAGGCACCTATAATTATAAAGAGCGTTACCTGGCCGAAGTTGATTTGGGTTATAACGGTACCGAACAATTTGCGCCGGGTCATCGTTTTGGTTATTTCCCGGCCTACTCAATCGGTTGGATACCTACTAATGAAAGCTTTTTCCCCAAAAGTGATGTTGTTACCTTTTTAAAGATACGTGGCTCATACGGCGAGGTCGGTAATGATCAGTTAAGTACAGCCAATGGGTTGATCCGTAGGTATTTGTATTTGCCTAATACTTATAATCAAAACGAAAATCAGCCTAATAACGGCCAGGGATATTACCTGGGCAACAGTAATGGTTCGGTGCAGAATCCTTATTATGCAGGTACCAGCGAAGGTGCAATTGGCAACCCTAATGTAACCTGGGAACGAGCTAAAAAATCAGACATCGGTATTGATGCGAGATTTTTGAACGAGAAGTTTTCGCTTACAGCGGATGTTTTTAAAGAGGACCGCGACAATATCCTTACAACACTGGGTACAATTCCTGAAACCTATGGAGTTAACTCATCATCAGTACCCCCGGTTAACGTTGGCAGAACCACAAACCATGGTTACGAACTTTCTTTAGGGTATGCCGACAAACTAAATGAATTGGGATACAACATTGTTGGTTCGGTTAGTTACGCCAAAAATAAAATAGTATATGATGCTGAGTCTCCTTTTCCGTACCCATGGCAATATGCAGAAGGGTACTCAATTGGCCAGTATAAAGGATTAGTTAGTAACGGATTTTATAATACGCCACAGGAGCTGACCAATCGCCCATACAATACTTTTACCAGTAACCAGGAAGTACTTGGCGACATAAGATATAAAGATGTTAATGGCGACGGAATTATTGATGCTAAAGATGAAGTGCCGATAGGATATTCAAACCTGCCGGAGTTTGCCTACAATTTAAAGCTTGGGTTTAATTATAAAGGGTTTGATATAAGCACCTTGTTTATAGGTACCGCAAACGGATCATATTACCTTAATTCGGGCTTAACCATACCGTTCTTTAAGGTGGCAGGTAATGCATGGCAGTGGGAATATGATGGTATGTGGACACCTCAAAAAGCGGCATCCGGTGCTAAAATTACCTATCCGCGCGCTTCAATTGATGGGAACAGCTCGTCAAATAATTACCTTCAAAGTGATTTCTGGCTTATCTCCAACAATTTTATGCGGTTTAAGAACGCTGAGATTGGCTATACCTTCCCAAAAAGCGATTTTTTAAAACGTGCGAAGATAAGCTCCATCCGCATTTACGCCAACGGAAACAATTTACTTACCTGGAATGCTCCATTGAAAAAATACGGCATTGACCCCGAAACCACTGACAGCGGCAGTCCCTACATTTTCCCGATTACGCGTGTGTTCAGTTTTGGCGCAAACGTTCGATTTTAAATTATAATAAATTATTGTAATATGAAAAAAGTACTCTTCTTTTTATTGTTTATAGGATTGGCAGGGATGTATTCCTGTCAGAAAAACTTTCTGCAAAAACCAAATACATCCGGCACAACAACCCTTGCAACGGTATATTCATCATCAGTAAACGCCATTTCGGCATTATTGCAATGCTACCGCGGATCACTGATACAAGGATGGCCGGGTGGTATAGGGTTTGGCCATGGGGCATTAGCTTCTATTTCGGGCGAACGCAGCCGCGGTTACAGCTGGCATGGCACTTATAGTATAATTGCTACTGGCTTAAGTCCAAACCCGCTTGATGGCGGCGACAGTGGGGGTGCTGATAATTTTGGTGCCAACTATTCAAACATCCGTGCTAACTTTTTAGTTGCCGAAAACATTGATAAGGTGCCGGATATGGATGCCACTAACAAGGCTTATGTTAAAGCCGAAGTAGCAGGTCTTAACGCATATCGTTACATGGGCATGTTTATCCGTTATGGTGGTGTACCCGTTGTTACCAGCAGCTTTGAGCCAACAGATAATCTGGCCGTTCCACGCTCAACCTTACAGCAAACGTTAGATTATACATTGCAATTATGTACGACAGCAATTAACGGCCTGCCCGACAAGTGGTCTGCAAGTTCAACTGGCGGCGACCAAACTGGCCGTTTAACAAAAGGCGCTGCACTGGCTATTAAGGCTAAGGTTTTAATGTACGCGGCACGTCCATTGTTTAACTCAGCAACACCTTACCTGAGTGCCCAGGGAAATAATAACCTTATATGCTTTGGCAATTACGATGTAAGCAGGTGGAACGACGCGATTACCGCTAACGAAGCTGTGTTAACATGGGCGAGCCAAAACGGCTATTACCTAATAAATACCGGCGGCGGAGCGGGTGTACCTGATGCAAACGCACTTGCCGATTATGGTACCGCAACTTCAACCCCAAATAACGCTGAAGTTATACTTGCTTACAAAAATGACAATTCAAATCAATCAGATGGCGGTACCTCAGGTAAATGGTTCAATATGTCGCCTTACTGGACATCGGATCGCTATGATACCGACAATGTGGGCATGCTGAGTAATTTTATATCTAACTATTACAAAGCCGACGGAACCGACCAAACATGGCCAAAAGTAGGTGACGGGCAACATCCGGGCAGCGAGTATCTTTCAAACATAGCCGCTATGGAACCCCGCTTTCTGGCTGATAACATGGGCCCTGGCTTTGACGCCGCTAACAACCCCGGCGATAACAACTGGAGTGCTAACGGGTGGGGCCGTGGGCTTGCAAACTCAAGCGTATATCCGTCCTCAAGCTATGGTAAAGGCGATGCAACCACAACCAAGTTTTATTATCATGCAGGTTCGCGTGTATGGTTTGAGTTGCCACTTTTCAGGCTTGCCGAAACATACCTTAACCTGGCCGAAGCCTATAACGAAACAGGCAACAGTGCAAAAGCATTGCAAGATCTTAATATGGTGCACAACAGGGCTGGTTTGCCTTCAATTACGGAAACCGACCAAACGAAATTACGTGCAATTATTCAGCGCGAATGGGCCGTTGAATTTTACAACGAAGGCCACCGGTATTATGATGTTAAACATTGGAAACTGCCTAACGTTGGAAATGGCATAATTGGCGGTGCAATGAGCGAGTTTCAGTTTACCGAAAATGGTTTGTCAAACGGCAACCTGGCTCCAACCATTGCGGCGGTAACTTATTATGATGCGGTGGTATACCAAACATACTGGGCCCCTAAAATGTATCTGGAGCCATTTCCGCAATCGGAAGTAAACAAACTGATCATAAAACAAAACCCTGGTTATTGATCTGGCAACCAATTTTATCACTAAACACAGAGAGAAAAAATGAACAAAATATATATAATAAAGAGCTTGTTTATCGGAACAATGCTTACTGTGGTAGCTGGCCAGGTAATGGCCCAGGCTAACAGTACCAAGGCACCAACCGATAGCAGCGCCACACAGGTGGCCAAACCGCTGGATGTAATTCCGGGAAGCTTGTTCAATTATAATAAAATAAATTCAACAGGCGCCGTTTCTACAGTATCGGGAGAAACTTTATACGGAACGCCGACCCCCAACATTACCAACACGCTTTACGGAAGGATGGCAGGTTTAACAGTAACCCAATCATCTGGCGAGCCGGGGCATGATAATGCAAACATGGGTATTCGCGGTGTTGGTACTTATAGCAACGGCGGTATTGGCAACTACAGTAGTGGCGCTAACGGATACAATAATTTAAAAATTTTTGTTGATGGATTTGAGGTTAATGAGGATTATTTCTCCTACATGGCTGCCGCAGAAATTGAAAGTATAAGCGTTTTAAAAGATGCGGCTTCGCTTGCAACTTTTGGAATGCGCGGAGCTAATGGAATAATTTGGGTTGTTACAAAAAGAGGAAAAGTTGGTAAACCTACCATCCAATTTCAGGTTCGCACCGGGTTTGACAGCCCAACCAATATCAATAAGCCACTTAACTCATACAACTATGCTACTTTGTATAACGAGGCTATCAGCAATGATAATGGGGATGTTTGGTCGCCTAAATATAGCGCTTCGCAGCTACAGGCTTATCAAAACGGAACAGGTACTGATTGGTATAAACAAGTATTAAAAAGCCACACGCCATATACCGATGGCGACTTAACTTTTAACGGCGGCGACTCAACGGCACGCTATAATGTAATTTTTAATTACGCCAACCAACAGGGTTTGTTTAATGTAGCAAATACTGATAATACATCGAACGAATCATTTGATCGTTACAACCTGCGTACCAATCTTAATTTTAATATGTTTAAGATATTTGAAGCAAGGGTTGATTTGGGCGGAAGGTTAGAAGATCGCCAGTCACCTAACTATTCTTCGTCGCAATTATTTAGCGATCTGGCTACTTATCCTTCAAATATATACCCCGTAATGGATGGAAGCCAGTATTCTGGTACAGCGCTTTATCCAAATAACCCCCATGGATCAACAACGGGGTTGGGGTGGCAATCGTCGCATACCAAAATTTTGAATGGCAATTTCGGCTTAAAAGAAAAGCTGGATTTTATAACGCAGGGTTTGTATTTGGATGAAGCGGTTTCTTTTAACAGCAATTCAATAAGCTCGTATAATAAAACAGCAACGTATGCACGCTATTTTAATGGTGCCACAACCACTACAGACAAAACCACACCAATTGTTGCAAGCGCCTTAAACGCTGTTCAACAGGAAACCTGGAAACAATCAACCATAACATTAGGGTACGACAGGCAATTTGGTGACAGCCATATTACCTCGGCAGTTAATTATGACCAATCTAACTATTTGGGAGAAGGTTTATACGGTTACGAATATCATTATCAAAATGTAAGTGGCAAAGCAAATTATACCTATAAAAATCGTTATGTGGCTGAATTTGGTTTTTCATATTTCGGAACCGATGCTTATGCACCCGGTAACCAATGGGATTTTTATCCTGCGGTTTCCGCCGCATGGATAGTTTCGAATGAGGATTTTCTTAAATCGAGCAATTTTGTAAACTTTTTCAAAATCAGGGCATCGGTTGGTAAAACGGGCAGTTCTGATTCTCAGTCAACAACAAACTTATCATCATACAGCACTAATGGGCGGTATCTTTATCAGCAATACTATACATCTTCGGGCTTGTTTTACACCGGCAATGGTACACCAAGCCAGGCTGGTACACTCAACCCACTGTTTATTGCCAACCCAGGCATATTTGCAGAGCAAAGCATAAAATATAATGTTGGGGCTGATCTTACCCTGTTCAAAAACCTGAGTGTAACATTGGATGCATTTATGGATAAGAGGAGTAATATTATTACCCTTGACAACTCTATTCCTGCTGATTTTGGGAATAACCTTGTTTTTAACAACGTAGGCCGCATGACCGACAAAGGCTTTGAAGCAAGTGCAACCTATTCAAACCGGACGGGGGACATCGGGTATTCAATTACCGGCATGGCATCATACAATAAAAACAAAATTGATTACGAAGCTGAAGTGCCGCCGGCATATTCCTATAATGCACAAACAGGCAGACCTTATGGTACGCCAATAGGTTTGGTTGCTACCGGCTATTACCAGCTGAGTGATTTTAATGCTGATGGTTCGCTGAAAAGCGGCGAAGCTGTGCCACAGTTTGGTAAAGTACAGCCCGGAGATATAAAATACAAGGACCTAAACGGCGATGGAAAAATTGATCAAACAGACGTAACCGCAATTGGCGATTCGCCTTTTCCGACCCTTACTTACTCTTTTGGCGGCAATATCAGCTATAAAGGCTTTGATTTGGGTGTGTTTTTACAGGGAACCAGCGGATCGAGTGTGGATATACTTTATACCGGTCCCGGATCAACAACGCTTAACCCGCAAACGGTTGCTTTCGTAAATAATGGTAATGCCTATTCCATTGCGCAGGGTGCGTGGGCTTATTATCCTGATCAGGGTATTGACACCCGGGCAACTGCCACCTATCCACGATTAACTACTACCGGCAACACCAATAACTATCAGCCAAGTACTTTCTGGATAAAAAGCGATGATTACCTGCGAATCCGTAATGCTGAACTGGGATATACTTTTAGTTCGATATTGATGCGTAAGCTTAAACTTTCAAAGCTGCGTGTATATGTTAATGCGGTTAACCCGGTGACGTGGAGTAGTCTGCTGAAAAACTATCATCTGGACCCGGAATCATATACCGGTTATCCGGCGCTAAAATCATTTAACCTGGGTGTTTCGGCTACATTTTAAAAATTAAAATTACAACGTGATGAATATGAAATATAAATACACACTTGTTCTTGTAGTGGTTTTCCTTACGGGATCTGTTGGCTGCAAAAAGGATTTTCTTAATACCAAAATAGATACCTTTGAAACACCGGCAACCATAGCTACAGACCGCACCACGCTCTTCTCTTTCGGGAACGCGTTTTATACCTCGTTGCAATACGGCTTTACCGCGCTTGATAATAATCTTTTTGCAGCAGCATCTGATGAGGCGCAGCAAACATCTGCAATTTCAAATGCTATGATCTTTAATCAGGGGAGCTTAAATCCAAATAATAATCCAGATGGAGGACTTTACAAAAGCTTATACGATGGTATCAGGGCAGCAAATTTCTTCCTCAACTATTCGGTTAACGGCAAAAACTTTTTAGCATTAAACCGCGATACCGTAACGGATGCTGTAAACTATCATCTGGATATCCAAAACCTCGGCTGGTATATAGCAGAGGCTCATATTGCAAGAGCCTACTATTATTCCGAATTGATTAAACGCTGGGGAGGGGTGCCAATTATAACTTCAACCTTGCAGCAAACCGCTAATGAATATGTTGCAAAATCCAGCTATGATGATGTGGTTAGCTACATCGTGTCAGAAATTGATAACAATAAGGCCAATTTACAGATAAACTGGAAAACCAGCAGCTTTGCCAATAACGATGGCCGCTTTTCGTTAGGATCGGCGCTTGCAATTAAAGCACGTGTTTTATTGTATGCTGCAAGCCCGCTGCATAACCCTACCAATGATGTCACCAGGTGGCAAAAAGCTGCCGCCGCCGCGCTGGATGTAATGACTACATCAGGTTTAAATTATGCGTTGGATAATACAGGTTATGGCAATTACTTTACGGGCTCAAACCCGCTTACCAGTAACGAAACCATATTTGCCGTGCGTATGCCGGCCAATAACACCCCCGAAACAGGCAATTACCCAATTGGTACTCCGGGTGGGAAAAGCGGAGAAGCCCCGTCTGACAACTTGGTATCAGATTATGAATATGTAGGGGCACCAGATCCAACAAACCCTTACGCTAATCGCGATCCCCGTTTAGCGGCATCAATTGTAACAAATGGCAGTACCTGGAATGGCCGAACTATAGATGAGTCGCCGGGTGGAACAGATGATATGGCCAATGCCAATACCAGCAAGACAGGTTACTACCTTAAAAAGTTTTTAACTGATAACTTAAACCTGGTGCAGGGCGGTACCGCGCAAAACCAATGGATTGTTTATCGTTATGGCGAAATTCTATTGGATTATGCCGAAGCTATGAACGAAGCATACGGTCCTGATGCTGTACCGGCAGGATATTCGGTCACCGCAAGACAGGCTTTAAAAAGGGTAAGAGACAGGGCAAGTACATCGTTACCCGTTGTTACAGCCTCATCACAAACAGATTTCCGCACAGCCATTAAGCATGAAAGAAGAATTGAGCTTGCTTTTGAAGGCCAGCGTTACTGGGATCTGCTGCGCTGGAATGATGCACAAACGGTATTAAATCAACCCATAAAAGGGATAACGGTTACTAAAACTTCAACCGGTGCATTTTCTTACCAGCAGGTTAATGTAGCAACCCGTGTGTTTAATGCTCCTGCAAATTATTATTACCCGTTTTCGCAGGCAGAGATTGTTAATTCAAAAAACACATTGCAGCAAAACCCGGGCTACTAATAACAGGATATATTTTTTAAAATTTAAAAGATTTATATAATGAAACTGAGAAAATATTTTAAACAATCCGCCTTGTTTATCGCACTATTGGGCATAAGCTGCCTGATGGGTTGTGATAAAAAGGATAGTGCAGGTCCTTTTGGATTTACCAATATCTATATCCCGCAGGCCACGGTATCTGGCGGGGTAAACCTTGATTACCTGGTTCCTTCGGGATTGGATACCAATACCTACAACTATAAAATCGACAAAAAGAATAATAAGGTTGATGTTTATTTAGGGGTAACACGTTCTGGCACACAAGCAAATGATGCTTATTCGGTAAACGTTGTCACCAGGCCCGACACCATTAACCAGCTAATTGCTAACGGTTTATTAAGCACGGGTGCTGATGCCAACAAAACGGTAGTGCTTTTGCCTGCAAATGCGTACAGTTTACCCGGAACAGTTTCTGTTCCGCAAGGGCAATATATGGCCAACTTTAATTTAGTTATTGATGAGCCAACGCTTAAAACTTATGCAGGCCAAAAAGTCGCATTGTGTGTGGCTATAACCAATCCGTCAAAGTATATGTTAAGCACAACCTACAATCAGGTTATTGTATTAATTGACGTTGATTCACTGAATTTACCATAGTGCCTCATGAAATTATTAAACGAAAAATTTATGAAAAGATCATTTGCTAAACCGCTGTTTTTTACGTTGGTGGCAGGCTTTTGCTTGTTTAGCTCGTGCCAGAAAGACCAGGTTTTTAAATCAGACGTGGTGACTGGACCTAAACCAACTTCTGTATTTACCTATACCAATGCTGCCGCTAATGCGCTTGCGGTAACGTTTGTTAGTACAGGCACCAACGTGCAATCTGTTTACTGGCAATTTGGCGACGGCACCACTTCGACTGATGCTTCGCCATTGCATACTTACTCAGCTCCGGGTAAATATGCGGTTACGTTAAAAACAAATAGTGCGGCCGGATATTCCGCAACATCAACACAAACAATTACGGCCATTCCGGCTGCTGTTGCAAAATTTGCCACAGCCTCGCAATTTGAGCTGGGTATTACATTCACCAATACATCAACGTCCGTGGCATCGGTTTCGTGGGATTTTGGCGACGGGTCGGCGGCTTCAACAGCCATCGCACCACAGCACAGGTATGCAACTGCGGGTAATTACAATGTAAAGCTAACTGTGACAGGCCTGCTCGGCGATGTTATAAGCACAACGCAAACCATATCAGTACAAAATACTAATCTTATACATGGTGGTTTTGAAACTAATACCGCATCGTACTGGCAGGTATGGAGTTCACAAAACAATAATCCACCGGTTTATGGTTATACCGGCGATGGGCCGGCGGGTGGCTATGATGCTTGTCTGCGTTTTTCATCGTTCTCAAGCGGGGCAGGATTTAATGAGCTTATTTACCAGCCCGTACAGGTGATTGCCGGTAAGCAATATATCCTGTCAGCGGTAGTTAAACTTCCGGGCGGTGGATTGAATGATTACCTGCAATTTTACATTTCAACCGATCCTAACACCTGGAATGAAAATACAGGAGTTACCTCAAATTATTTCCTGTGTTTAAATAATTACCATGCCTGGGGTGCCAGCAGTAGCAGTACAACAGCTGTAAACGGCGATTTATATACAGCAACGCTATCAAACGGCATGTACGGTTTAGGTGTGGCAACTAAAGGTGTTTATACAGCGCCAATTACAGGTACAGTATACATTGGTATACAAGCCGGGGTTTACGGCGGCAAGTCAAACGGCGACTTTCTGATTGATAATGTAAGTTTTGTGCCGGCAAATTAGTTAAAGGAAATTAAGAATCAGGGATCAGAATTTTGTACTTGTTTGCCTTAAGCCCACGGCAAAAAAGCAACCAATGTAATATTCTGGTTCCTGATCCTTTGTTCTTGTTTCATGGTTCTCATCAAGTATAATATCTAAATTTAATAAAATGAAAAAGTTTTGCCTGGCAATTTTAATTGTTATATCAACCACGCAATTTTTACAAGCGCAAATTAATAGTACCAAACTATTAACAAAAAAGCCTTTTGAATATGATAAGACAGTGTTTGATATTCAGCTAACAGCAAACTGGAATAACCCATATTTGCAGGAAGACGTTGCGCTGGATATGCTGATCACATCGCCATCAGGCAAAAGTTTAACGCTGCCTTGTTATTATGAGCAGGGCGATAGCGGTAAAATATCGTTATGGAAAGCCAGGTTTGCACCACAGGAAACAGGAAAATATAGCTATGCTTTCAGACTTAATAAAGCTGGGAAAACGGTAAACACTACTGCGCCCGGTAGCTTTTATTCACATCCCTCAAAACGGAACGGCTTTTTACATATAAAAAATAATTGGGCCTTACAGTTTGATAACGGCAAACCGTTTAGAGGTTTGGGCGAGGATATAGCCTGGGAATCGCGCTGGCATGATGATTCTCAGTTTTTTAAAGTATTGCACGAAAACCCTAAGTACAATTATGAGTACATGTTAAGGTCGCTTGCAAAACATGGTGGTAACTTTTACCGCACCTGGATCTCATCATTCAATTTACCCGTCGACTGGCAGAAAGGCTTTAACAGTCAGCGTTATACGCCATCAGATAAATATTTTAACCCAAGCGCTATTGCAAAAATGGACCGGTTGGTAACACTGTCTGATTCGCTGGGTGTTTATATGATGCTAACGCTTGGACAGGGGGCGTATCATACCCGCGAAGGGGGCTTTTCGCCAACAGTAGCTGATTTTTTTGTTAATCCAAAATCAAAAGAACGCTATAAAAACAGGCTGCGTTATTTTATTGCCCGCTGGGGATATAGTACCAGCATTGGTGCATGGGAGCTATTTAACGAAGTTGATAATGTGCAGTTTGGTAATAAGAACAACCCGATAAGCGCCGACTCAATTGTGCAATGGCATGATGAAATGAGTACTTATATCAAGCAAACCGATCCTTATAATCATTTGGTTACTACCAGTATCTCACATAGGGATTTAAAAGGATTAAACTCGTTGCCTAATATGGATTTTAATCAAAAACATATCTATAAAAATACGGCAAGCATACCTGCGGCAATTGTTCAGTATGAAAAAAACTTTAATAAGCCTTATGTAATAGGCGAGTTTGGTTATGAATGGGATTGGTCAAAAAACTTTGATGATTTTGCTGAAGGAATGGACAGCGATTTTAAACGTGGGTTATGGTATGGGTTGTTTTCGCCTACGCCGGTATTGCCGATGTCGTGGTGGTGGGAGTATTTTGATAACAGGGGAACTGACGCCTATTTTTTACGTGTGAAGGCAATACAAAATGAAATGTTAGCCGCAGGTAACGGAACATTTGAGCAGGTACCGGTAACAAGCACAAATGCAGGTATTATAACCTATAGTGTAAAGTGCGGCAACAAGGTATTTGTTTACGTTTTTAATCCGGATGTAGAAACCAAAAAAATTGATCTCGATTTGAATGTAACTTTAAAGCGTGATTACAAAACTGTGGCCTATGATTGCGAAACAGGTAAATATGGAAAAGCAGGCGAAATTAATATATCAACAAATAACGTGAAGTTTGAAGGGGTAGAGCTTTCAGGAAAAATAGATAAAGTATTTGTTATAACTGAAAATACAGCAAGTAAATAATAACAATTATAGCCTATGAAATTTACATTAAAAATTAGCCTTGTTCTTGTGGCGATGTTATTTTCGGTATTGCAAAGCAATGCTCAAAAGAAAGCTAACAGAGTTCTTATTTTTAGCAAAACTGCCGGATACCATCATGCTTCTATTCCGGCAGGTATTGCTGCGATTATGAAATTGGGTATCCAGGATCACTTTTTAGTGGACACCACAACCAATAGCAATTATTTCTGTGATGATAGCCTTAAACATTATTCGGCGGTAATTTTCCTGAGTCCCAGCGGGAATATTCTGGATACCGCCCAAAAAACTGATTTTAAAAGATTTATTGAAGCAGGTGGCGGCTTTATGGGGATTCACGCCGCATCAACGCCAGAAAAAGGATGGACATGGTACGGGCAATTGGTTGGAGCAGTTTTTGTAAACCATCCCGAGCCTCAAACGGGTATTGTAAGAGTGGCCGATCATCAAAATAACGCAACCAAACATCTGCCAGAACAATTTTCGTGGAAAGATGAATGGTATAATTTCAGGGATATACAGCCCGATTTGCATGTGCTATTGCATGCCGATGAATCGAGTTATAAAGGCGGTACTAACGGGAAAGATCATCCGCTTGCGTGGTATCATGAATATGATGGCGGCCGCTCATTTTATACAGCATTAGGGCATTTTGATGAAGCTTATGTTAATCCATTATTTGTAAAACATATTGAGGCTGGTATTCTGTATGCCATTGGTAATAATGTAACGCTGGATTATAGTAAAGTAAAAACAGCCAGCTTAAAATAAGACCGCTATGACAAATTATAACTATGATGCAATTGTTATCGGATCTGGAATTTCGGGTGGTTGGGCGGCTAAGGAGTTAACCGAAAAAGGTTTAAAAGTACTCCTGTTAGACAGGGGGCGCAATATAGAACACGTTAAAGGTTATGTTAACGCCAATAAAGATCCCTGGGAATTTCCGCATCGCAATACGGCTACCCAATCTATGATCTCGGAGCAGCCGGTGCTTAACAATGCCGGACATTTAAATGAATCAAATCCTGATTTTTGGGTTAATGATATAGAATCGCCATATACACAAGTAAAACCATATACCTGGATGCGTGGATATCACGTAGGTGGCAGATCGTTAATGTGGGGAAGACAAAGTTATCGTTGGAGTGATTTTGATTTTGAGGCAAATTTAAAAGACGGGATAGCTATTGATTGGCCTGTACGTTATAAAGATATTGCACCCTGGTATGATTATGTTGAACGCTTCGCAGGCATTGGCGGCTCAATAGAAAAAATGCCTCAATTGCCCGATGGCCAGTTTATGCCTGCAATGGAAATGAATTGTGTTGAGAAAGACGTAGCCGCACGCATAAAAAAGCAATATAACGATCAACGGCGAATGATAATTGGCCGCACGGCTAACATAACCAAACCATTACCTGGTCGTACCAATTGCCAGTACCGGAATAAATGTGAATTGGGCTGTCCTTTCGGTGGTTATTTTAGTACGCAATCTTCCACGCTTCCTGCGGCAATAGCGACGGGCAATTTAACTGTTAGGCCGTGGTCTATTGTTACACAGATATTGTATGATAAAGACAGCAAGAAAGCTACCGGGGTTGAAGTTTTGGATGCCGAAACAAATGCTACTTATCAATATAAAGCAAAAATAGTTTTTTTGAATGCTTCTACTTTTAACAGCGCCTGGATTCTGATGAACTCGGCAACTGATGTTTGGCCAGATGGACTTGGGAGCAGCAGCGGAGAGTTAGGGCACAATATAATGGATCACCATGTAGGTGGCGGAGCGTCTGGAGTGATGGAAGGATACGATGATAAATATACCTTCGGCCGCAGGGCGAACGGGATTTATATTCCCCGATATAGAAATTTGTTTGGCGACAAAAGGGATTACTTAAGAGGGTTTGGCTATCAGGGCGGCGCCGGTCGCGAAGCATGGAGCCGGGAAATTGCGGAATTGAATATTGGAGCTGATTTTAAAGAGGCATTACAAGAGCCGGGTGATTGGTCAATGTCAATAGTAAGCTTCGGCGAGGTGTTGCCTTATCATGATAATAAACTAACTATTGATAAAAACAACAAAGACAAATGGGGACTTAATACCCTGGCCATTGATGCTGAGTTAAAAGAAAATGAGCATAAAATGGTGGCCGACATGAAAAATGATGCTGTAGAAATGCTTGAGAAAGCAGGTTTGAAAGATATTAAAGGATTTGTACGCCGTAATATAATGGGTGCCATTCACGAAATGGGTTCCGCGCGCATGGGTAATGCCCCTAAAACGTCGGTGCTTAATAAATGGAACCAAGTTTGGGATGCTAAAAATGTGTTTGTTACCGATGGATCGTTTATGGTTTCATCATCATGCGTTAACCCTTCTTTATCGTATATGGCGTTTACCGCCAGAGCAGCAAACCACGCAGTTGAAGAACTGAAAAAAGGGAATATTTAAGTATAACATCAAAAAACAGAAGTACAAAAGAAAAAGGCTTTCGCTATGCAGCGAAAGCCTTTTCTTTGTGACGAATTTTAAGAATTTAGTAAGTATTAATACTATACAATTCAATTTGCTGACCCGTTGACGACCAGTTTGACGTACGGTGAGTAGTACCTACAACATAATCGTAATTGTTGTAATAATGAGCGCCATACGAGCTGCTAACGGTGTTTACATAAACACCGTCTATATAAAAATCAACTGTGCCGGGTGCTGTTGAGCGGGCCGCGCATTTAAAGGTATGATAACCGTTATCATTGGTTAACAATACTTTGTAATCTAACGGGTAAGTGCCGCCGCCTGGTTTAGGTGATTGTACGTAGGCTTTGAGCGTGTGGTCGCTTAACGTTTCGGTAAAGCCCATTTCATCACCGGTCCAGTTAGTTACGTCATCGGTAATAAATACCGACATTTCGTTTGTGCCGTCTGGTGCATTACTGCCGCCTTTAAAGCATCCGTAAAATTGAAAAGCGTTAGCAGTTTGTCCGTTTCCGTTAGTCTGTTGGGCTGCCAGGTCATTCGGGCTACCTAAACCACCTGAAGCACATTCTAATGAGGACGCCACCGGTACACAAATTCCGGTTGTTCCGATTAAATAAGGTTTGTCGGTACAGTTGCCCCACAATGAAAATGCACCTGGGGCAACGGATGCAAGAGTAACTGGTACGCCCTTACTCACTTTTCCCTGTAAGGTCGATGTTTGTGTAGATTGCTCACCTGAGTCTTTTTTGCAACCGGCAATAAGCACAATTGCGAGGCAAACCGAGCCATAGCCGATCGCTTTTTTAAATTGATTTTTCATAAACTGTTGGTTAATTGGTTAGTACAAAATAAAACGATATATGGACGTTTTATTAATGTTATTTTTCCAAAATCGCGTACTAATTATTAATAATTAGTTGGTACCATGTAGTTTATGCAGCAGGTGTTTAATCAATTGAAAATTAATGATGTTTTTATTTGCTTGTCTCAGCAAGCCATACAAGGGCATCCACAAACATTTTGTTTTGTATTGATGAATCAAATATCTGATCGCCATGCCCCATGTTCATATAGATCATGTTATACCGTGTATTTGTCCATACAACCGGGATGTCCCCACTTGTAATGATGTCTTTTTTACCTAACGGATAATTCGAGGGCGCAAGGGTAACCAGTACCTTAACGTCTTTATTATCGCGCGGGTTTGGTTTCCAGCCATACCATTCGTTTATGGGAGCAATATAGCTTTCGGGTAAGCTGTGTGTTGCCGGATGTTTATTATCATCAACAATTAATTTGGCTGGCAATGGAGGCCAGTTGTTGTTATAAAATACTGCTCCGCCTAAAAAATTAACAAACCAGGGCCAGTTTGTATATTGATCGTTATATGCAGCAACATGAAACCCAAGCCAGCCGCCTCCGTTGGTCATGAATTTTTCGAACGCTTGTTTTTGTTCTTCTGTTTTCGGGAAATCGTTAAGCCATAGTACAACTTTGTATTTTTTCAGATTCTCACTGTTTAGCTTTTCCCAACTGGTTGTGGTGTCGAACGCGAAGTTTTTTTGAGTCGCTAAATCAGTATAAAATTTAATGGCATCTTTGGCGAAGTCAACATGATCAGATTCAACCGTGGTTGAATAAAATGCCAGTACCCTAAATTTGGGTGTTTGTGCAATCAAGGTTGTATTTAGCATTAAAAGCAATAATATGCTTAAGGTAGATTTTACTAAGTTTCTCATAATTTATTATTTAAATACTACCTTTTGCCAATCATTTGTTGTTGAAGGGAGGCCATTAATGATGTTTCATTTGCTACAATTCCCTTAAAAAGTGTTTCATCCTCTGCAGACCAGGGTTTGCCCTGCCGATAATCCCACCACCGGTATTCAATTTTTGAATATTCGTTAGATATGCCACTTTCTACCGGCTTTTCGTAAAAGCTATGGGCGCTAAATTCATACCCTCCGTTGTGTATCTTAATATCAATAACAAATCGTATCCAATAGTAATTACCGGTGCTGCTGGTTGTAATTTTAAACAATCCATCGCCAATCACCTCGCCTGATTTATCATCTGACGATCTGATGTATTTTTTATTATTTGCAGACGTGTCTTTAAACCACTTTAAGCATCGGCTAAACAGGTCTTCCTTTTTTAAATCTGGGTTTAAAACATAACTCGTATCATAACTGACTTTTCCTTTTTTCATGGGGATGACAATTAGGCTGGATTGAGCTGCGCAATAAAGGGCAGAAAGAAAAACAATCAGGAATGCAGTTAATGGCTTTACGTACATAATTATTTCAAATTGGTTTAATTGATGCCTCCAAAATAGAGCATAGCCAAATATCAGAACCACGAATTTAAAAACTGAATTTTATAGCCCTACATAAGCACTACAGTAGTTTAATTGATGTATTTAATAAATTTTACATCTTTTAATGCCTTATTTTCGCACTACTAAAGACCTTATATTGATGAAATACATATATTATTTAAACATCTTTTTTCTGCTCGTTTTAAGCAATCAGGCGCAATCCCAAACAAATAGAAAACCGAGGTTCAAAGCGATAGCCATTGCCGAAATAGGAGGAGGGCATGCCCGTTTTGATACGGCTGCTAAAATATGGTTAAACAAACTGGCCGCTGATAGTAATTTTACCATCGACTATATTAGCGACACAAAACCTATCAATAAGGCTTTTTTATCCAAATACCAACTTTTTATTCAGTTGGATTACCCGCCATATCCCTGGAGCCGTGAAGCTCAAAAAGCGTTTGAGAGATATATTAAAAAAGGCAAGGGTGGTTGGATAGGCTTTCACCATCCCACTTTGTTAGGTGTGTTTGATGGTTACCCGATGTGGCAATGGTACTCAATCTTTATGGGCGATATCGTTTTTAAAAATAACATACCAGGCGGTAATTCAGCGATGCTTACTGTTGAAGATGGCAGTCATCCGGCAATGAAAGGCCTTCCTTTATCGTTTATTACTAAGGATGAGTGGTATATTTACAATCAAAGCCCGCGTGCCAATGTACATGTGCTGGCCAGTATCAACGAGGATACGTATAACCCCCAAAAAGATGTAAAGATGGGCGACCACCCAGTGGTGTGGACAAATGAGCACGTAAAAGCCAAAAATATCTACATTGCCATGGGGCATTTCCCTGAACTCTTCAATGACGAAAATTATACTACTATGGTGCGGAATGCGATATTTTGGGCCGCAAAAAAGTGATCTTCTGCAGCCCCAAAATCAAATAGTAAACTTATTTGCCTGCCGCCCAAAAAATGGCGTTGCTAAATAGGGTAGTGTAATCCTTACTTTGAAAAAGTATAGGCGAATGCCCCATAAATATATAAATGTTGCGGGCTTTGTAATTAGGGTTTGTCCATATTACAGGATGATCGCCACCCATTTTTATATCAGAATCGGGCACGTAGGTTTTTTCGTCAACCGTTGCCAGTACGTGAACGTTAGGGCGCGGATCTTTATCATAAGTGTACCATTCTTCTTTTTCGACAGTGAATGAGGACGATACATTTTTCATCACCGGATGTGTTTTATCCTCTATGTTTACCGTAGCTTTTGCGAAGGTTGCTATATAGTTTTTAAACCTGATGTCGCCCATGAAATGGTAAAACCAGGGCCACATCTGGTAACCATCAAATTCGCCCAGTAGTGAGGCATGATGAAAGCCTATCCAACCGCCTTTTCCCTGCATAATATAGTTCTGAAAGGCCGTAACGGCTTTGTCTGTCCAGGCATAGGGGGCATAATCCAACTGGATGAAAAGTTGATAGTTAGCTAAAAAAGTGTCATCAATTTTATCGGTATTTTGAATGTAATCGATAGTGAAATTACTATCGACAGCGAGTTTATCCAACCAAACCTTCGCTGCTTTTGAATACTCAATATGATGGCCGCCATTTTCGTATAATGCCAATACTTTAAACCGCGGTGTATTTCCTTGTGCCATTAAAGCATAAGCGTTAAAAAGAGATATAAATAACAAAAGAAAGGTCTTTTTCATGTTCAGATATTTAAGATAATAATTGATTTCTATTTTGAAGCTGCCCATAAAATAGCGTCGCGCAGCAGTATAACGTAGCTTTGATTAGTAAAATCGGCAGGGGCATGACCGATGCTAATATAAATCATCCGCCTGAAGTTTTCATTCGTCCAGATAATAGGATGATCGCCCATCGGTTTGTTTTGTTTATAGGTTGATTCATCTACCGATGCTAAAACATGAACATTACTACGCGGACTTTTATCAAACTCGTACCATTCATCCGAGATCTGAAAATTTGCAGGGAGATGTATACTGGCCGGATGCTGATGATCTTCAACAATAACCGTGGCTTTTTGGAACGCAGGGTGCGGCGAATAAATTACACCGCCCATAAAACCTTCAAACCATTGCCAATATACCGTGTTTTTTGCCAAAAACTCTTTGCCTGTAAGTCCGGCGGCATGTATGCCTACCCAACCCTTGCCTTCTGTAGCAAACTTTTGTAATGCCGCCTGTTGGTTGTACGACATATCGAAAGGCGCCAGTTGCAGCATTACAAAAACCTGGTATTGCTTGAGGTTATCGTCATTGATTTTACTGGTATCGTCGGTAAAGTCAACGTCGAAATCATTTTGTTTGCCCAGATCTTCAAAAAAGGGTTGTGCTGCGGCAATCATTTTTAAATGGTCACTTGCGCGCGATGCTACAACAAGCACTTTAAAGTGGTGCTGCTGAGCTTTAGCTTTAGATCCGGTTATTGCGAAGGATACTAAAATTAATAATGCTGATTTTTTTAATAACTGGCTTGTCATTTTCTAATTATTTGTAATGCGCTGGTATAAAGCGTTCAGTGTTATCAAATATCATCATCCAATTTGCTTTAGCCAATTTGCTCACCACTACATAAACACTACCAGGCTTATTAAGGTGGTTTTAAAACTTAAAATGCCTAATATTAATCTTTAATTTACTTTTAAATACCCTGCTTTTACGGAAATGGGGTAGATGGAATAATTTATTGTAAATGAATTTGCGTTTGCTTTACCAATTAGCGGAGCGCGAATAGCCTGATTGCTGAGAAACCTTTATATTAGTTGCTATAATGAATAAAATCATTTGTTTGATTGGTTGTTACCTGCTTTTACTTCACCCCGTTGTTGCACAAACCACAATAGGACTCCCTGCAATTAAAAATTACAAAAGCACCGACTACAATGCAGCTACCCAAATTTACGATGTTAACCAGGATAAAAACGGCATCCTATATTTTGCGGATAACGATGGATTATTAACTTATGATGGCAGCTATTGGAAACTTTATCCAATGCCTAATCACACTTCTATTAAGTCGTTGGCTATTGATTCGGCTGGCCGGGTTTATGTTGGCGGAGAGGATGAGGTTGGCTATTTTTTTCCTAACAAGAATGGCGTTTTAAAATACCACTCGTTTAAGCAGATGCTCCCGGTAAAAGCGCGGCAATTCGCAGATATATGGGATATTGTTATTGTGGGTCAGCAGGTTTTCTTCCGCACCATTGAAGCTATTTTTCAATACAAAAATAATCATATCACCGTTTTTGATGCGCCGGGCGGCTGGCATTTCCTAAAAAAAGCAGGCTCACAAATATTTGCTGACGATAAAGAAGAAGGGCTTTTGGTGTTTAAGAATGAACAATGGAAACCTGTATGCGGTAGCGCAAAAAAAGCGACGATCCATATAACAGGTGTTATGGATTTCGGAGGAGACACGCTATTGGTAACCACGCAAAAAAAAGGAGTTTATTTATTACATAACCAAACTTTCACCCCCAAAAAAACCGAATGTGATCAACTATTCAATAATGATTTGATTAATTGTGCCCAAAAAATAGGTGATAATAAATATGCAATAGGGACAGCAGCAAATGGGGTACTTATTATTGATGCAAACGGACATCTGATTCAGAAACTTTCAAATACCGAAGGGCTCCAGAATTCGAATGTACACCGGATACTATCAGACCATGATAAAAATCTGTGGCTGGCGCTCGAAAACGGCGTATCTTTTATTAACTATAATACGGCTATTAAACATATTTACCCGGTAAAGGAAAATCAAACGGTGAGTACCGTTATCAAGGTGTTTGACAAAAGATTATACATCGGCACATCTAATGGTTTGTATAGTGCACCGCTGGATATGTCGAAAAATGATATAAGCAATAGCAAAGGTGTGTTTTCTGAAGTTGAAAATAGCAAAGGGCAGGTTTGGAGCTTGTTTGATACAGGAAATAAATTATTATCAGGACATCAGGACGGCGCATATCTAATTAAAGACAATAAGGCTTTACCTTTAACTACAGAACAAGGGGTATGGTCTTTTCAAGCTCTCCCTGGCGCTCATGATATTATTGCCGGAACATACACAGGCTTGCAATTAATTGAACAAACAGCCTCCGGCGATTTTAAGGACGGTGGAAAGCTCGAAGGCGTATATGAGTCATTAAATAATATAGCTATTGATGGCCAGGATAACGTTTGGGCTTCGCATCCTTACAGAGGGATTTTTAAAGTTCAGCTTTCGGCTGACAAAAAATCAATTGTAAACAGTAAAAAATATACACAGAAAGATGGCTTGCCATCAATATTAAACACACATGTATATTTTATAGGAGGTAAGGTGCTGATAACTACCGAGAGTGGTGTATATCAGTATGATGCAGCTACCGATAAGTTTATTTTTTCGCAATTTTTTGCTCCTGTATTTAAACATACCGCAGTGGAATATTTTACCACTGATAGCAATAACAATATTTGGTTTGTAAATAATCAACGGGTTGGTGTTATTGATTTTACAAAGCCGACGTCAAAGGGGCCATATACCGTTATTTATTTTCCTGAATTGACTGCGCAAACCGTGAAAGGTTCGGAGTTTATTTACCCGTATAATAACGAGAATATTTTTATCGGCTCAAACGATGGTGTTTTTCATTTAAACTATAACAGGTACACTAAGTCCGAAACACAGTTAAGAGTAGTATTAAGCACGGTAAAAGCTATTGCCGAAAAGGACAGCGTGATATTTGGGGGCTATTTTTTAAACGATAATGTTATTACCGCGGATCAAAACCTGAAGCAAATTGTAAGCTTGCCTAACCAGTTTAATTCTTTTCATTTTGAATATTCATCAAACTTATATGCGCAAAAAAGTAATGTTGAGTTTAGCTATAAGCTTCTTGGGTTTGATAAGGGCTGGTCATCGTGGTCAACAAAAACAGAGAAAGATTATACCAACCTTTCGTATGGCCTTTATACATTTTCGATACGTGCACGCAATAATTTAGGTAATGAATCGCCCCCCATAAACTATACATTTTTGGTTACACCAGCCTGGTATGAAACGGCCTGGGTTTATTTACTTTATGTGTTAATAGTTGTATTGCTGATATATGGGTTAGATAAATTGCAGAAAAAGAGGTTAGCTATCCATCAAAAGAGGCACGAAGAAGAACAGGCAAGGCTAACTTATTTACACGGTTTGGAGTTGGATAGGAACGAAAAAGAGATCATCGCCCTGCAAAAAGAAAACCTGGAGGCTGAGCTTCAATTTAAAAATAAAGAACTGGCTACTATTACCATGCACCTGGTTGAAAGAGGTGGCATTTTGCTGAATGTAAAACAGGCATTAATGACCTTAATTAAAAAAACAAATATTCCTGATGCTGAGCACGAATTCAGGAGTGTTTTCAGAACCTTAAATGAGATTGAAAAGAGCTCGGACGACTGGAATCACTTTTCGATTTATTTTGACCAGGTACACAATAACTTTTTGGCCAAACTTAAAAATAAATTCCCGGCGCTAAGTTCAACCGATTTAAAACTATGCGCTTACTTAAGGCTTAATCTTAGCTCAAAAGAAATAGCACAGTTAATGAATATTTCACTTAAAGGTGTGGAGATTAGCAGGTATCGTATCCGTAAAAAGCTAAATCTTGCCACGGAAATTAATCTTTACGATTTCTTAATTGATGCAACACAAAGCCCCCGGTAAATTAATACACGGGGGCTAATCAATCAACTAACAATACTTTTTTATTTATAGATCCGCCCGATTAAAGGATCATTGAAAATAATCTTCTTTAACTCATCAGCATCGATTGCGCCCTGATGCGCGTATACAATTTTACCATCTGGATCAACCAATAAGGTATAAGGTAATGCGCCATCCCACTTTGGATCAACAGCTTCAATCATTTTATATTTATCGTCGCCGGTATAAATGTAGTTAGTACCCGAAGCCTGTTTTCGTACTAAAAATTTCAATGCCTTATCTTTATTGGCGGGATCGTCGGCGCTGATGCTTACAAACTCCATCCCTCTGTCGCGGTACATGCGGTTCATGGTTATAAAGTCCGAAAATTCGGCCACACAGGGGCCGCACCAGGTTGCCCAAACGTTTATCAGTCTTAATTTATCAGAGTGGTTTTTTACCAATTCGGCTATGCCGGCTGTGTTAATGGTATCTAACTTAACAGGTTCTTTTGCCCATTCAATTTGGGCTTTTTCAATCCAAGTGCTTTTTTCTTTCCATTTTATAGAGCATCCAAATACTTTAGTAACCGGCACAGCCACTTCTTTGCCGCCGAGCACCGCATCAATAGCATTACGGGCATCTAAAGTATGAGGAGTTTTGGCCGGGTTTTCCATATCATCAATACGACCCTGATAGCGTAGTCTTCTGTCCCTATCAAAAATAAAAATATGCGGGGTTGATACCGGGCCGTATTTATTTGAGGCTATTTCTGTATCCCCATCATACAGGTATGGGAAGTTAAATTTTGCATCTTTTGCACGGATCTTCATTTCATCAAAAGAATCACCTACATCGCTATAACCTAATTCGTCCAGTCGCAGAGAACTGGGGTTGTTTGGATTTATTGCTATTACAGCAACACCTTTGGCGGCATAGTCGCTGGTAAGTTTAATTACCCTGTTTTCATAAGCTTGTGATGTTGGGCAATGATTGCACATAAAAACAATGGCCAACACCTTTGCATCTTTAAATGACGATAGTGTGTAGGTTTTGCCATCAACACCCGGTAGGTTAAAATCAGGTGCGGGGGCGCCAATTTCGAGGGTTTTATGTTCGTCAAACCCATAGGCAAAATTGGTAATCGATAATATCGATGTAAAAAGAAGAGCTAAACAGATACTGTATTTTTTCATTTCGGTTATTTTAAAACTTATTTAACGGCAACAGCCAATATGTACCAGGCAGTATGTGGAAGCCATTGTTCGGCCCATCGCCAATCATAATCTTTTCCTGTGCTGGTGTAGGGTATGTTAAAATCGATGTCGTTTTCGTTATTAAGGCCTGATGTTATTCCATTTACGATACCGCCGGGTGCGTTTGTATATTCAAATGTCCCAAAAAAGCCATACGCCGGATTGTTATGCCCGGTTCCCTGTAACATGCTGGCATCAAACGGATTTGAGCCCAGTATCCAGTTAAGCTGATCGAGCGCAAAGGTTTCCAGTTTGTCGTGAAAAGGTTTGTCGTCTTCAAAAAGACCGGCGGCCATTCTTGCAGCGGTTGCCATTGATGAAAGCCTCGCGTTTTCGCCCTGCCACCAGGGTGATGCATCGCTTCCATGTGGGAAAAAGAATGAACTATGCCTGTTTCCAAGCGTGTCCTGCACCAGTTGCCTGCTGTAACCAAAAGGGTTATTCACTTCGTTCGTAATAGATAGCTCAAACTCCATAGATGTTTTTATCGTGCTTTTTATTGACGCCTGGAGTTGCGGGCTTGCATAAGGATAATAGCAGATCAGGCTAACCAATGGCATTCCTGCATCAGCTGGGTGAAAAAAAGGACGATCCTTATCATCTGCACGCCAGTAGTTTTTAAAGTTTTGCCACGTTGCGAGGCGATTAATTAAATTATTTGCCCTTTTGTTGGCTGCGCTTTTATAAATGTCTTTATGGGTTACTTTGTAAAGTTCGGTAGCGGCACTTAATGCGCAGTAGTCATCAATAATGTTTTCTTTGCCGTCGTAGTCCATCAATAAATTGTCTTTTTCTAAAAACGCGAAGGCATTTTCAGCAGCTTTTAAATAATCAGCATTACTAAAATCCCCCGAGGTATTATAGGCCGAAGCCATAGCCAGGGCCGCAATCGCGATGCCGCCGCCTGAACGGTAGCTTGATTGATAACTGCGCCAGTTTTTGTTAGCGGCATTTTTATTAAAAACAGCATCTTTTGTTTGTTTAATGCGATAGCTGCCTTCATCAGCCTGTATAACCCTGTCTTTCGGTAGTTTTCCCGGACCGGGTGCCGATACAGAACGGTAGAATGAGCCATTTTTAGCCTGAATTCTTACTAAATAATCGGCGCCATACATTGCTTCGTCCAATATGCGCCTGTCTATCTGCCGAAAATCAGTTCCCGGGCGGCTGGATAAGAGTGCGTAGGTTTTAAATAAACTCCAATCTGTTAGTGAAATCTGTTGCGGGTTAAAGTAATTGGAGAATGAAAGGTGCGAGAGGTGTTTACCATAATCGCCGGTTGCATCGTACCAGCCGCCATGCGCGTCGATAGTATCGGTGGTTTTGCCGGCCAATAGCAAATGATGATCGGCCTGATCCAGCAATCCCGAACTTCTTTGGCCTTTAAAGTAATAAATCACGTTTGAGAGTGTGGCCTTTTCCAATACGTTTTTGCCAATTACGAATGGGTACGATGAAATTAGCCCGTTTGGAAGTTTAGCCTGTAGTTTATAGGTACCATCTACGGTATATGTACTAAAATCAATTGTCCAAAACTGCCAGCTTTTCCATTTATCAACAGAGCCGCTAAATACAGGTTCGCCGCTATAAACAGTCTTGCCGGTGTTAACGTCAATCAGGTTGAATTTAGATATCGTTAATTTGTTATCAGCAACAATAATGGCCCGTTTAGCCATGTTATTTTCATAGCCCACATGATTTGTTACCAGTTTTATCGATTGCGCATTAATAAAAAACGGAAAAATTAATGATACGCAGAGTAGCCACCTTTTTGTTTTTAGTAAACCCATAAAAAAATAATATTAAATAATCGGTCTATAATTATAAGCCCTTAATTTACGATTATGGTTAATACTATAATCAATAAAATAATGCCTACAACAAATCTAAATTAATGCATTAAACGGATCAATTATCGGCACCCTACATTAGCACTACCACTAATAAAAATAGCGGTATCCGGCCTGAAAAATTCCATTCCTCTTTTTGGTCGTTGTTAATCTCAAATAACCCATGCCGCCGACAATCCAGATAAAAATGAGATTTTAATAACCCTTATTTTAGGCAAATACAGCTTATTAATTACAGTAGTGGAAATGTAGGGGCTTTAAAATAGGGTATTATCAAACTTTAAGGGATAATTGTATCACGAAGTAAAAATCAATATATTGTTGAGCCAATTATCAGTTAAAAGCCGGTTGTAGTTTATTACCACATCGTTTTTGAAAAAACATTTTTAAGTTGATTTTTAATTAATAAGCATATAACATTGTTATAATACCTGATGGAAGAACATGCTAAAAAACGGAAATTTTTAATTGCTACTCACGGCACGCTTTCGGCCGGGATCAAATCATCATTAGAGATGATTATAGGAGCAATAGAAAACGTGTTTATTATACAAGCTTACGTTAACGAAAATGTAGCGATTGAATCCGAAATAAAAGAAGTATTGGAGCAGATAACAGAGAACGATGAACTTGTGATCTTCTGCGATATATTAGGCGGTAGCGTAACCAACCAAATTCTGCAATTTGCACTAAAACCTAATGTTTACATTATATCAGGCTTTAATTTACCCCTGGTTATTGAAGTTATACTTGCAGATACGGATACCCCGGTTACCGAAGTAATTACAGAGGCTATCACCAACGCCAAAGAACAAATGTTTTACGTAAATAAATTAATAAACGCAGAAAGCAAGTCGCCCCAGCATGATTAAGTTAACGAGGATTGATGACAGATTAGTACATGGGCAGGTTGCATTTACATGGACTCCCGCTTTAGGCGCCGATTGCCTGCTTATAGCGAATGATAAGGTTGCAAAAGACGAATTTATGAAGTTGACCCTCGGGTTGGCTAAACCGGCAGGAACGAAGCTTTTAATTAAATCGATAAAAGAAGCCGTTGCTTTTTTAAACGATGAGAAAAATAAGCATTTGAAAATACTGTTGATTATAAATAGTGTAAAGGACGCCCATAGCATGGCAAGTGAGGTGCCGGAAATAAGATCGGTGAATTTTGGTGGGATCAGGTCAAAAGAAGGATCGAAGCTTATTTCAAAGGCTGTTGCTATAACTGATGATGATTTGCCTATTATCAGGGAGCTTATTAACGATGGGATAGAGCTTGAAGTGAGGCAGGTGCCCACGGATAGCAAACAGATGGTGGAGAGCCTGATTTGATTTTTGAACTGTATACCGATAAAATAAAAAATTTAACTTAAAGTACCTTATATAAGTGTCAGTATCATTTATTCTCATTGCGTTAATCGCGATGTTTGGCCATTCAGAAGATTTTCTGGGAACAACCTTATTAAGTCGTCCGCTAATACTCGGTCCATTGGTTGGATTGGTACTCGGCGATTTAACGCAGGGGGTAATCATTGGCGCCACACTTGAGCTAATATTTATGGGAAATATTAAGGTTGGCGCGGCTATTCCTCCAGATGTTATTACCGGGGGAGTATTGGGTACAGCTTTTGCCATTATTTCGGGCCGCGGGCCGGCTATAGCACTTGCCATTGCCGTACCTGTTTCCATACTTGCCGAAATGATCATAAGCGCCCTTTTTGTGCTTAGGGCAGTCCTAAATAAAAAGTTTAACGAATATGCTGAACAAGGTGATTACAGAAAAATACAGCGTTTACATATCCTCTCGGGTTTGTTGCGGCCTTTATTAATGGGTCTTATAGTGTTGCTCGCCTTACAATTGGGGGCTAACGCGATGAAATCATTCCTTGATATGATACCCGCCTGGGTACAGTCAGGATTACAGGTTGCGGGTAACATGCTGCCTGCCCTGGGTTTTGCTTTGTTAATGAACCTGATGTTTAATAAAAAGGTAGCTCCTTACTTTTTTCTGGGCTTTATGCTGGCCAGTTATTTAAAATTGCCGGTTATTGCCATTGGTGGCCTTGGTGTAATTGTAGCCCTTATTGTAACCCAAAATAGCGCTAAAGAGGCAGATAGCGATGATGAGCAGCAAGAAACCGAACCCAAAACTAAAATTGTTCACAAATTAAAGTCAGCCGATATCAGGAATCTATTTTTCAGATCGATGGCGCTCGAAGCTAATTTTAATTTTGAAACATGGCAAAATACGGGTTTTGCGTTTTCAATTATTCCTGCTTTAAAGAAATTGTATAAAACCAAAGATGAAATGGCAAAGGCCTTAAAACGGCATTTGCAGTTTTTTAATACAAGCCCTTACGGATCAACGCTGATATTAGGCATAACCGCTGCAATGGAAGAGCAAAACAGCCAGGACGCAGATTTTGATGCCGAATCAATTAATTCCATTAAGTTGGGTTTAATGGGTCCGCTGGCTGGAGTTTTTGATTCGCTGTTTTGGGGGACTTTTAAGGTGATAGCGGCCGGGGTTGGTGCGTCGCTTGCTATAAAGGGCAATATAGCAGGGCCCATACTTTTTTTACTGATATTTAATGTGCCGCACCTGTTACTACGGTACAACCTTACGTTTATAGGGTATAACTCTGGCACTAAATTTTTGCGAAATCTCGCGAAAAACAACATAATGGATAAACTAACTACCGGGGCATCTATATTAGGGCTCATGGTGATTGGCGCCATGCCTGCAACATTAATTTCTATTACAACTCCGCTTGCAATAGGCTCAGCAAAATCGGCTGTAACTTTACAAGGTATACTTGATCAGATAGTGCCCGATATTATCCCTCTCGGGCTTACTTTTTTGGTTTATTATTTTGTAAAGAAGAACGTAAAAACAACCTATTTGCTGCTGGGCCTTCTGGTATTGGGCTTTGTTGGAAGTATGATGCACATTTTTGCTTAAATTAATTCTACTAAATGAAAGGTATTGGCGTTTCTCCGGGTATCTCTATTGGCAAAGCTTATGTTCTCAAAGCTGGTAAAAATACCTTATCGGGTAGGTTATTAAAAAGCGAGGTTGAGGCAATTGCCGAAACGACGCGGTTTGATCGTGCGGTTAATTTGGCAATTAACGAGATTGAAGCGATAAAAAAAGATCCATCGTTAACACTCGCGGATGAGGACTTAGCCATCTTAGAAACACAGATTGAATTTTTGAGCGATCCACAAATCAAAGCAGATGTATCTGACAAAATATATAAAGATAAAAAGAATGCAAATGACGCGCTGATAGAAGTGATTGACAGTGTTGTACAGTTGTTTCAAAATATGGAAGATGAATACCTGCGTGCCAGATCAGCAGATGTGCAGGATATTGGCAACCGTATTTTAAAACATTTGAATGAAGAAAATACCGGTACTAATAAAGTATTCGGCCCAGATACTATAATCATAGCAGACGACTTAGCCCCGTCGGACACGATAACCATGGATGTAACTAACGTGATTGGCTTTGCTACCCGCGCCGGCAGTAAAACCTCACATACTGCTATTATTGCAAAATCAAGAGGAATACCTGCAGTTATTGGTTGTGGAAAAGGGTTGTTGGCTATTAAAAACGACGATGTAATTATTTTGGACGGAGAAAAAGGATTAGTGCATGTTAATCCTATTCAGGAAGTTCTATCTGAGTATGTAAAAAAACGGGCGGCTTATGCAACTCATTCCGTACGATTAAAATCGTTAAAGGATATTCCTTCAATTACTACAGATGGAACACCGATTAGTTTATTGGCAAATATTTCAAAAGCTGATGACATGGAGGCAGTTTTTGAGAATGGTGGCGAAGGAGCAGGCCTGTTGCGAACAGAGTTGCTTTTTATGAACCGTGATTCGTTCCCTACAGAAGAGGAGCAATTTGAATTTTATAAGCAGGTTGCAATCAAATCAAAAAATATACCAGTTATAGTTAGAACCATTGATATTGGCGGCGATAAACAACTTCCTTATTTTGACTTACCTCACGAACAAAATCCATTTTTGGGCTACAGGGCAATCAGAATCTGTTTGGACAGGCCTGTACTTTTTATAACTCAGCTTAAAGCTATTTTAAGAGCAAGTTTGTTTGGTAATTTACAAATTATGTTGCCAATGATTTCCAATGTGCAGGAATTGAGAGCAGCGAAAGAAATCCTTGAACAATCAAAAGAAGAGCTATTGCGGCATAATATTCCCTTTAACAGATTGATTAAATTAGGAATAATGATTGAAACGCCATCTGCAGCTATAACTGCGGATATACTGGCGAAAGAGGTCGATTTTTTTAGCATCGGTACAAATGACTTATGCCAATACACACTGGCTGTTGACAGGATGAACGAAAAAATAGCCCACCTTTATGATCCTTTTAATCCCGGTGTATTGCGGTTAATTGATTACGTAATTAAACAGGCAAATGAACATCAAATCCATGTTGGTATGTGCGGCGAAATGGCATCCGACCCAAAAGCAACGTTGTTATTACTTGGCATGGGCTTAAGAGATTTTTCAATGAGTGCAGGCTCAATCCCTTCGATAAAAAATATTATCATCAATAACAGCCTGTCAACGGCAAAAAACATATACAACAAAGTAATAGAAATGGATAACTCACAAAGTATTTTAGCCTATTTACAGGAGGTTGCTCAATGATATCAAAAGATTATGTAATTAACGATCCGCAAGGTATCCATGCAAGGCCTGCAACAGCACTTATCAGGCTTACAAAGAATTTTAAATCGGGTTTTAGTATAAAAAAAGGAGATAGGGTAATTGGCTTAAACAGCATGATTAACCTGCTTTCTATGGCGATAAAGGGCGGCGAAACTATTTCTATTATGATAGATGGAGAGGATGAAGTTAACGCAGCCAACGCTGTAGAGATATTTTTTGCCGAACAATTTAAATGATCATAAGCTATTAGTAATGAAAATAACAATCTCAAAAAACGAACAGGAATTTAACATAACCGCCGCATGGCGGATTATTGCACAAATGCTCGAAAAACGCACGGCGGTAATAGGTCTCTCTACCGGGCAAACGACCATTGATATGCATGCCATAGTATCAAAAATATACTCGGAATATCCATTTGATGTTTCGGGCATTACTCTTTTTAATGTTGATGAGCTTACGAATTTATCAAGGGAATATGCAGGAAGCTGTTATACAATGATCCTGAATCAGATTGCGGGCCCGCTGGGAATTCCGGAAGAGAATTTCATTATGCCGCCAACATTGTCTGACGATTTTGAAGCTGAATCCATACTTTTTGAAAAACGGCTGGCTGAACGCGGCGGTGCCGATTTACAAATGCTGGGCATAGGCAGCAACGGGCATATCGGCATTAATCAGCCCGGTACGCCGTTTGAAAGCGAAACCTGGGTGTCACCAATGGACCCTGACTTTGAAGCCCGCGTACGCCGGGAAACACAAGTTCCGCCAGAGACTGTATTAGGTGGACTTACCAGAGGCATAAAGAATATTATGCACACCCGGAAGCTGATATTAATAGCCAAAGGAGCGCATAAGGCTGATATTATTGAACAGGCCATACTAGGCCCGGTAACAACCGATATACCAGCCTCAGTGGTTCAATTGCATCCCAACTGCGAAATTTTGGTAGATGCCGCCGCCGGAGCCCGTATTGCAGCTTACGCAAAACAGAGAAATTATAATTTTTAAAACATCCATAAGACAATAAAGCCGCTTCTCAATTACGAGAAGCGGCTTTGTTGTTTAAAATCATTTACAAAATTTATTGTAAACGATAATTATAGACTATTAAAAATTAGGCTTGTTTACATCCCACCATAAACGTGTGCCGCCGTTGTCGGGACCGCCCAAAAGTGTAACGCCAGCTTGCACCGCGGTGCCATTGCTTGAATACTCACTTAGCGGATAAGCCAGACGACGAACCTGTATATCTGTACTGATAGTGCCGCCGCTGTAATTGTTAACCACAGGGAAGAGTTTTGGATAACCGGTACGGCGGAATTCTGTCCAGGCTTCCTGCCCTTCGGGGAACATGGCTAACCATTTTTGGGTTATTATCCGTTCCAGTTTAACTTCATTGGTAGCAGCAGGGTCCCATTTTATTGTAATGGCTGAAAGTGCCGGCGAGTTATCGGCAGAATTATTAGGGTCGACATAGTCGATAGGTTTGCTGGTTGCGTCAGCCATATATGCTGTTGCGGCTGCACCTACGCCATATTGGCTCATAGAGGTTTGTATACCTGTTTGGTAATCTGTTTGTGCGTCTCCGGCTCCGGCCCAACCTCTTAAAGCAGCTTCTGACTTTAAAAACCAAACTTCGGCAGCTGTCATAATGGTTTCTTTAGTGGTAACCGTAAAGGTGGTGTTGTAGTTGTAAACCGAGAAACCCGAATATAATGGCTTAGAATGCACATCTGTACCTAAACGGATACCGATGTATTGCCCTGCATATTGCGCCGGTAGCGGGCCCGGTTGAGTTGGATCGGTATTCACAGGTAAAAAATATACTGGCAACCTTGGATCGTTGTAGCCTACCATATATGATTCAATACTGGCATTCATTGAATTATCGGTATAGCTGGAGGTAATTTGCCAATAATCGTTTTGCCCTGCAACAGCAACAGCCGCATCGTCATCGGGGGTTGAAAGTAAACCACCAGCTGCACTCATCGCTTTTTCGGCCTGTGCCTGTGCAGTGGCAGGGTCAATTTTAACAAGGTGCATAGCCAAACGCAATCTCAAAGAATTGGCGAACTTAAGCCACTTGGTATAATCGCCACCATAAACAACATCCGAATTTGCAAACGGAGTTTGACCCGGATGAGCAGTTATAAATGAATTAAGTGTGGTAGTTGCGGTATCCAGCTGCGCAAACATTTGCTGGTAGATGCTTTGCTGGCTATCATAAGGGATGCTAACTAACGAAGTACCCACCTTACTGTAAGGTACAGGGCCAAATTTATCAGTTACCCTGTCAATTGCTTCGGCCTCAACAATTAAAGCTATCGCCCAAAAATCAGGCAATGTGGTTTTAACTCCGGTTGCTGCTAGTTTATTTTTAGTTGGGCCAATAAGGTTGGTATAAATGCTGTTAAAGCCTTCTGGGTTCCAAATGTCAAGCAGAACATAGTTCATATTATTTAAACTGGTGCCAAAAAATTGTGGCGGACAAGAATAGCCTGCATAGATATCGGCATTTAAGTTTTGGCCAACCTGGTAACCATCATCAGCAGAGTACATGATCTCCTGCTCAAGCGGAATAAATAGAGTAGGGATCTGTAAATCCTTATTTGCTATACCTGTTGGGTCTGTATTTAACTTGTCGAAGTTTTTTGTACAATTAGATAAGCCCAATAGTACTAATGTGCACATCGTAACTAAAAAATAGTTATTTCTGTAGTATTTGGATGATTTATATCGTGTTTTCATTGTTTTGAAAATTTAAAATGGATACTTATAAAGTAACATCGAGTTTTAAGCCATAGCTGCGTAGGGCAGGTTGATTAAATATATCTACACCACCTAAACCATTGCCGGTTGAAAAAGTAATTTCAGGATCGAAGGGTGCTTTTCTGTAGAAATAAATCAGATTACGACCTGTTACCGAAAGTTTAAAGCTTTTAAATGCGCTGTTATGCACCGGCAGTGTATAACCTAAAGCTGCCTCGCGCAGGCGAACGGTTGTTGCGCTGTATACATATTCACCTAAAATTGCATTACGGCCACCAATTGCAGTGTACCAGGTTTGCGCATCAACAGTTGTTATTGCCTGGCCGGCAGGGCCAACGCCATTTACTTTTACGCCTCCAGCTGCACGGGCATCGCCATAAGCTTTTGAAACGCCGTATTCATCCAGTAAAGATTGCATAACCGACACTACCTGCCCGCCAAATTTTCCATCAACCAGGAAGTTTAAAGAGAAGTTTTGATATTGGAAGCTGTTATTCCAACCCAATTGAAATTTAGGTTCGGGGTTTGCAATTTTCACAAAGTCGCTGGTTAAGGGTATACCATCAGCGGTTAACATCAATCTGCCTTGCGCGTCTTTAAGTATGGTTTGGCCGTAAATGTCGCCATAAGACCCTCCTTTACGTACATAAGACCGGTAGCTACTGCTATTGGTTAACTGTACGCTGTCAATACCCGCTTTTGAATCAATATCAATTACTTTGTTAATGTTGCGCGAGAAGTTAACTGTTGAGTTCCACGAAAAATCTTTGCTTTGCATTAAGTTATACCCAAGGGTGATTTCAATACCCTTATTCTGGATATTACCGGCGTTAACATAACCCGATCCATAGCCCGAAGGTGCCAACGGTGTAACCTGGATGGTTTGGTTAATGGTATTGGTTTTATAAAAAGTAAAGTTAAAGCTCAACTTATCGTTTAAAAAACGAAGATCGGTACCGTATTCCTGAGTCCGGGTTATTTCTGGCTTAAGTGTTGGATAAGGTGCTGCACCATTAAAGGTTACACTGTTTGCATTAGGATAATTTACCGGATTTGTAAGGTACTGATCGGGCGAATTACCTACCGATGCATAGCTACCCCTTATTTTAGCATACGTGATAAACTGCGGCAGAACAAACATCTGGTTTAATATCAACGACAAACCTGCCGATGGATAATTATAATGAAACGTTGACGTATACGCCAGCGTTGATGACCAATCTATCCTGTCTGTTAATGAAAGGTATGCCCAATTTTTGTACGATAAGTTGCCGCTGGCAAATACTGCCTGCAATTGCGATTCGCTGGTAGTACCACCGCTTACGTTACTTCCATAAGGATTACTGGCGTTGGCAGGGGCTACTTCTATATTCTGAATGGTAAACAGATTAGGTACAAACAAACCAAACAAGTTTGGGGCCTGCGGGAAAGGGCCAAAGGTTAAATTATCATAAGTTTTGTCGGTAACGCTACCACCAATTAAACCATCAAACTTAAGGTCTGATTTTCCGGGAACATTGAAGTTGACAATTACATCGGCGTATTTTTGTTGCCTGGTGGCGTTAAAGCCATTCCAGCTACCGTTGCCGTTTGGTGCAGCAAGCGGAGCGAGTGTGCCAGCCCAGTATTTTTGATCGCCTGCATCTACTGTACGGTCAAGACTTCCGCGGGCTTGTATATTTAACCAGCTTGTAATATCGTATTTAACGCTTCCGTTCATCAATATACGATTGCGGGTAGCCTCATTGGTATTGCGGTTAGTTATCCACCATGGGTTTTGCTGGATATCTTCTTGAAAAGGCCAGTTTTGTGTTGGTACGCCGTTAGAACCATTTGGGCCTTCGTAGTTTTTGTACGGCGTTATATCCTGACCACGCGGAAATAAGTACAAACCAGTTAATGGGTTAGAATAATACCCCAATGCAGGGCTATTGTCTAACGACTGGGTTATGTAATTTACGTTTCCGTCAACAGTAAGCTTGCTATCTAAAAATTTTGCAATTTCGTGCAGGTTATAGTTGTTCCTTTCCAGCTTGTTCCCCGGTTCAATACCCCTTGCACTGGTATTGGTGTATGAGAAATACGTTTGCGCTAAATCAGTTCCACCGGATAGACTTAATGCGTTGGTAAAGTTATTACCTGATTGGAAAAATTGTTTTAAATTATCAGGAGCACTTGATATGGCCGGACCAAAGCTGGTGGTTGCACCTGGTGATGTTTGCCCATAACTGTTTTGAAACTGAGGTTCGTAAGCTTTGTTATCAATAGAGGCAGATGATGAAAAATTGATCTGCATTTTGCCTGCTTTGCCCTTTTTTGTAGTAATAATTATTACACCGTTAGCTGCTCCGCTGCCGTAAAGCGCCGCTGCCGGGCCGCCTTTTAGCGTAGTGATGCTTTCAATATCTTCGGGGTTAAGGTTGCCAATACCGTCGCCACCTTCGGGGTTGCCTCCGTAAGCATCATTAGGTTGCCCCATGGCGCTGCCGCTGTTTGAGATAGGCACACCATCAATCACGTATAAAGGCTGGTTGTTGCCATCAAGCGAGCGGTTCCCGCGTAATAAAACTTTTGATGAGCCACCTATACCTGATGCACTTGGCGAAATTGTGAGGCCTGCTATTTTACCGCTTAGTGAATTAACAAGGTTATCGGTTTGTACATTTGTCAGCTCTGATCCGGCAACCTGTTGGCTGGCATAAGTAATTGATTTTTCTGACCGCTTTACACCTAATGCGGTTACAACCACCTCGTTAAGGCTTTTGGCATCGCCTAATAGCTCTACAACCAGGTTGGTAGCATCGGTAACAACTACTTCTTTTTTGGTAAAACCGATATAGGTAAATACTAATACATCACCAACATTGGCGTTGATGGTGAATTTGCCGTTAATGTCAGTTTGAGTACCGGTTGTTGTGCCTTTAATGCCAACCGTTACACCTATGAGTGGCTGGCCGCTGGCATCTTTTACAGAACCTTTGATGGTTGCAAACGTGGCATTTAGCTTGATGTCCCTATCCAGGCCGACCGACCTTTCAGTGGCGATTGCCATTTTTTCGGTAACGGCTGTATTAGCCCTTGCCGAAAAACATGGAATCAATAAAATTAGTGGTAATAGTTTTTTCATTTTTTAGTTTAGTTTAAGTTAGTGTCAAAGTGATTTTTGTGAATTACGCATTGCTAATTGTTTCATTTTTAGTTTTTTATGTTTAGATATTGTTTATTCGTTTGAAAAATATTTTTTCACCACGCCCATAATATTTGCGCGATTTATTGATGGATGAAACACGTTTTAACAGTTGTTATGTATAAGTATCACTAACATTATAGCCAACATTGACTAGCTATAGAAGCCTCAATAATTTGTTTAAAAGAGTATAGCCTTTAAGGAAAATGCGATAACACATTTATCCTGTTTGGTTAATCTCATGCAATACAGTTTATAAATTGGTATATTTTGCCTTTCACAAAACTAATTCAACACCATGCCGCTTAAAGATTATGGCGACCCTACAAAACCACTACGGATAGAAGAAAATAATTACACTGAATTTTAACAGGATGTTAACTTATGGGTTGGCTAATTTTAAAGGAGGAATTTAAACCCGTTGGTCTTAGGCAAAACGGATAGGTTTGTAAAAATTTACAGCCGGAGAGCTCAAATATGCAGGAAGATATAAATGGCTAAAATGTAAAATACAAAAACGAACAAGCCCGCTTTAGAACTTGTTCGTTTTTGTACCACGTTGTAAATATTCAGTGGAGGGGTTCTATCATTTACTCAGTGAACCGTTTAGGTTCGGGAAGTTGATTTATATTTTCCCATAGTTCTATTAATTGTTTTTGTGCGTCGGTTTTAAGGTGTTCATCTCTTTTTATGAAATAAGCATCAAACTCTAACACTTCGCCTTCAAATGCGCCTACGTTATCCAGATGCCTTAAATAAAACCCTTTGCTGTTTAAAAAGTCGTTCATTTGGTGTAGCGCTTTCTCGCCTTTGTAAATCGGTATTAAATGTGTTTCAAGTTCAATGCATAATACATCGTCCAAAATATTGCCAAAGCCTTCCAGTACAGCATATTCAAACCCTTGCACATCAATCTTTATAAAATGTGGGTGGTTAAGGTTATAGCGGGCAACCATGTCTTCAAACCGGTAAATATCCGTTTGTGTTTTATGAACTACATTAAATGCACCATAAATAGGAAAGCGGCCCAAAATATCCATATCTGGCTCCAAAACAGAAGAGCATGATTGTGCCGATGTTATGTTAATTGTTGCCTTACCGTTCTGATTGCCCAAAGCGTGTTTAATAAGGGTTGCTTTTGGGTACATTTTGCCAATTGCAAGGGCTTGAAATTCATCGGGCTCAACCAATATCAAATCAAAAAGATCATCAGCAACATATTGTTCCCATTTAAAAGGCAGCCCATAACTCGCCCCAATATCAAGATAAGTTACTCTTTGCGTTAAAGATTCGGTACCGAATGGGTTATTGTTTTTTTTACGGATAACCCCTTCACCATTTTTATTTTTCTTTAATTTTTTTACTGCCTTTGGATCAATCATTAAGACGGTTCCATTGTAGGCGTCTTTAAATTGTGCCAGCGGCATCAATGTATCTTTATATACCTCGTTTGACAGTGTAACGTGAGTGCTGGTTATTTTGCTCACCAACACATATTCCTTGTTGTTGGTTGATAGGTGCGCCACGAAAGGAAGTGGCACGGTATTGAGCTGCTCAAACTCCAGTTTGAATGCCAGATTGATTATTCCCCAATTATTTAAAACATCGCTAACGGCAAGCAGGGTAGGATAGTTAGGATGATCTTTTAATTCAAAAAACATCTTCTGCACATTTACAGGTACATCCAGCTTGTTTATAGTATGCAACAATACGTATTCTGTGTTATCCATTGATATTGCTTTAAGTTTTTTAACACCTGTTCCTAATTATTTAAACGAAATATTGTTTATCCGGCCAATATCTTTATACCAGCCATCGGTAAAATAAACGCAGTATACTTTGAGCCCATTTTGGGCAGCGCGCTTAAATGTGTCGGTTATTGAAATCCCGGGTTCAAGGCCTTCAGATCCCGACTTAAAGAAATCCCAAAATATGCTGTTCCAAACGGCAATACCCCAGGCGTTGTTTACTTTTGGCACTTCGGGCTTTTCCCATATATTTAATACTTTCCCGTCATCGTCAAATTCAACCGGGGCAAAATGTTGGGCTTCGTCTGTTGGGAAAACGCCTAAAACCAAATCGGCATTTTTGTTTTCCAGCTCCCTTATAATATCCTCAAATGCTGTTGCGGGCGAAAATACTGTATCGGGCATGGCAAAGCAGGTGTTTTTATCATGCAGCCATGGATAGCCCGATAGCAGCGCATCAGCCAAACCTAATGCTTTGCTGTTGTATAAATACGATATGTTGTGCCCAAACTGCTCTCCGTCTTCCAGATACCTCATTATTTCGGGTTTCCACTCAGGTACTACAATATAAAGGTCTTTAACAGCAGCAAGTGATAAAGCTTCCAGCGAGTGTTCAATTAACAATTTGGGTCGTACATAATCAACTTCATTAACAACCTGGTAATGCACTGGCAATAATTCTTTTGGGTACCTAAATGGGCGCATCCTTGTGGCAAGGCCGGCTGCGGGTAATAATCCGTAATATTTGCTCATTGTATAATTGGTGTTGCGTTAATTTGTTGTTTGCTCAAACATCATTGCTAAATTCTTTTCGAGTGTTGCTGTGTCAACTATAAAATTGGCGTTAAAATAGTCGGCGTTAACATCGGTAGGCTGGCATAATTGCTGGTAATATTTGTAGTCCAATGCTTCGGCCAGGTACCAGAAGGCTTTGCTGTGCCAATCCTTGTCATTGGTTTTAATTTTATGAAATTCCAGTATGCTGGTACCGTCCTGCATAAAAAGCATGTTGGTTAAACCCGATCCGTGTATAGATACCAGGTATTTCGCTTTCGAATAAATAACAACCTGCTCCCAAAAGGTATAATCTTCGTTATTAACAAGCGTAAAGCCATATTTAAGCAGGATGGGTTCAATCTCCTCCTCATTATCAACTTTCTTGCGTTGTGCTTTTTTCCGGCTGATGTAAATTCTTTCGCCCAAATCAAGGGCTGTGTTCTTTTGTTTTGAAGCATAGTCTAAAAGAAAATGCCTCACATCCTGCAGCATTTTATAATCGTACGAATCAACCTTTTGTTTAATTTGTGGGATACAGAGGTTTTTCACCAGCAAACATTTACCTGCCGGGATAAAAAGTATTTGTTTAAAGCCAAAAGGCTCAAGCGGCGCCATAATAAAATCTGTTTTGCCATAGTAATCGGGCAAAAGTAATATCATATCATCCTTTTTATCCTTTACCATCCACGCCCTGAAAATGCATTCCAGTATCCAGTGGTAATAATTAAACCAGGGGTGGTGTATAAGCAGATAAGTATGGTCGTCATCCAGTGTGATCAGGTCTTCGGGATGATCCTCAATATTATAGTAATAGTACGCGGTTTCATTGCGGTAGTCTTCCAGCTGATGCGGATGATCGTGGTGTGATTCTTTGATCATTCCCTTATCATTCAAACAAAATCCGGAATAGGTAACAAATACATTTTTAAAGTTTTTGATCTTTTGCGGAGTTAATTCATAGCTTAAAAAAGGCTCGAAGAGGGGTAATTCATCAGGTTTTACATTTAAAGGCAGCGAAACGGTGATCTTTTTACTCATTGATTTAGGTTTGGATATTTCGCGGGATGAAATACAATGCAAAATATAGATTAATGTGATACGATTTCAATATTTAGAAAATCTTTTTCTTTAATAACTGCTGTTATCGTTTTCTAATGAAAACGAAGAATTAGCTCTGAAATATAATTTAGTTTGAAGCGTGGGTTAATTTTTTTTCAATAATAATTTAATTATTCATTTAAATTCTATAAGTTTAAAAACCTGAACAGTAAACCAGTTACAGTAAAAAATCTTTAATAATTTATATAACGTTAAAAAGTATTAATACGCGCTATTGCGCTTTATTGCACTTTAATTAATGTATGGTTATTTATATTAAAAAAAAGCCTAAATGCTATCACTTACTCAACAAAACAATCCCGAAGCGTCAGTTTTTAAACTGCTCAAGTATTTAAACATCAATATTGAACCCGGAGTAATTACTGCCGAACTGGAGAGGCATCCTGATTATCCAAGCATGCTTGCTATAAGCGATGTGTTAAACGCCCTGAATATTGAAAATAGCGCTTTTAGGGTAAATAGTGATGATCTGGCAAATGTGCCTTGCCCATTTATTACGCATACCACAACAAAAGGCGGTGAGTTTTTGGTGGTAACCAGAGTGGATGGAGATAATATTTATCTCTCGAGCGAAAAGTGGGACAAGCATAAGCTAGACACGGAAGCATTTAAAAAAATATACGGCGGCGTAGTATTAACCGCCGAGCCGTCAGAAAATTTCTTAGTGGCTACCGCTCCAACAAGTACTATAGCGGCACGATTAAAAACTCCGGCGATTTTGACGGGCCTGGCGTTGATTCTTGTTGCAGGGCTTTCGCAAACCGGTTATGCTTCGAGCCTGAGCTGGCAGCTACTGTTGTTAACCTTAATTAAAAGCGCGGGGCTGGTAACGTCGATTCTGTTACTTATTCAATCGGTTGATACTAATAATCCGTTGGTTCAGGTGTTGTGTCAAGGCAAAGGAAAAACTAACTGCAACGCTATTTTATCATCAAAAGCAGCAAAAGTATTTGAAGGGCTTACCTGGAGCGAGGTAGGCTTTTTTTATTTTGCAGGTACCTGGCTGCTACTGCTTTTTGGCGGCCAAACCACTATTAACTGGGAGGTTTTGGCTTTATTAAATCTGGTTAGCTTACCATATACAGTTTATTCTATCTACTATCAAGCCCGTGTGGCCAAACAATGGTGCATATTGTGCTGCACTGTACAGGCCCTTTTATGGCTCGAGTTTGTTCCGATAGTTATAACCGTTAACAAAACTTCGGTTTCTTTTACCGGAGCTGGCAGCGAGGCTGCTGCATTAATAGTTTGTTTGATGTTGCCCGTTATTTTATGGGTATCAATAAAGCCATTGTTTTTGAAATTACAACAACTCCCTCCGTTAAAGCAACAATTACGAACATTTAAATATAATAATGAACTGTTTAATACGCTGCTTACCGAACAACCCCAATATGCACAACCCGATGAGGAATGGAGCATAGTACTGGGCAACGTTGAGGCAAACAGCATTATTACAATGGTAACCAATCCGTATTGCCCGCCATGTGCAAAAACACATGGAATGCTTGATACCCTGCTCGCACAAAACGGTAACGTACAGGCACGGATAGTATTTACAGCTAATAATGATGATAAGGATATTAAAACTCCGGTAGCCCGTCACCTAATGGCGCTGAATGAATTGCCCGATAAAACTATTGTAAGAAGGGCACTGCACGACTGGTACGAACAAAAACAAAAGAACTACGAGGCCTGGGCCAAAGTGTATCCGGTTGAATTAAAAGAATCTGAATTTTATAAGATAGATAAACAAAAAGATTGGTGCGAGATGGCTGAGGTTGCTTTTACGCCAATGTTATTGCTTAATGGACATCGTTTGCCCGAAATCTATCAACTTCCGGATTTAAAATATATGCTTCAATGAAAAAAAATACTTGCCAAAAGTAAAGGAGCATGCACTTTAATATATGCCGTTTTGTAGCCGGGGCGTTTCCGGCGGTTTAAGTATCAATTCAAATACTAAAATTATGAAGATTAAAAAGTTAAGTTTTAAGGATGTTAAAACATCTTTAAACAGAAATGAATTAAGAGAAATTATGGCCGGCAGCGGCTCCGGAGGTACAGGCGGCGGCGGTGGTGGCGGCTGCCCAATTCCGTGCGCACCAAACTGTAATAACTCCGTATTAATTTATTGCCGTAATTCTTCGGGCGTTAACATTGGAAATGTATTGGGCAACACTTGTAATAGTGAAGGCCAATTACAGGAATGCTGGGCCGGAGGATATTCAGCCACTACCAGCACAAATTCTGATTGTTTGTGCTAGACATTTAAGCAATACAATTTGTATAAGAAGGCCGCTTAGCGGCGGCCTTTTTTGTAAAACTAAGCGCTATTACAACCGGATCTTAATATGAAACAATATAAAAGCTTAGCCTTATTGATTTGCTACTATGGCCAGTTCCCATGGTATTTTGATTATTTTATCCATTCGTGCAAATACAATCCAACGGTTGATTTTTTTATTGTTACCGATATAGCGTGGCTAAAACCATTGCCTGCAAATGTGAAGCTAATTAATATGTCATTAAATGACGTTAAGCTTTTGGCTGCTGAAAAGTTAGGTTTCGAGGTGAGTTTAACACCTGATTATGCCTATAAACTGTCAGAATTTAAACCAACTTATGGCGTCGTTTTTTCACATATTTTGAGTGGATATGATTATTGGGGACATATTGATATTGATGTAATTTTTGGCAATATCCGTGAATTTATAACTGACGATCTGCTGGAGAGTTACGATCTAATCAGTGTAAGGCCCGATTGGATACCGGGATGTTTTTTGTTGTTTAAAAACACTCCAAAAATGAATACGTTGTTTCTTCATAGCAAGGATTACAAAAGAGTTTTCACCAGTAAGGAGTATCATAATTTTGATGAAACAAACTTTGCGCATAATCAATTTAAATCCGGTAAAACCTATCGTGAAGTAAATACTGAAATTGAGAGTATGATGCACGTTGTGCAAAAAATGGCCGATCAAAACTATATAAAACCGCTTTTTGATTTCTTTATGATCGAAGGCATGTCGGGCAAATTGAGATGGGAAAATGGCAGAATGTTTTACAGAAACAAATTTGAGGTGCTTTTATACCATTTAATATATTTCAAAAATCTGCCTCCGCCTAAACTAAAAAGAGATGCCCTGCCTGATAAATTTACGCTGAGCCAAAGTAAAATATACCACTATACTAAACCTGTACTAAATGAGCTTTAAATTTTACAAGCAATATGATGCGATGGATTGCGGGCCCACCTGCCTGCGGATGATTGCGAAACATTACGGACGTAACTACAAACAGCAAACATTAAGCAAATTGTGCGAGATAAACCGCGAAGGCGTATCGTTATTGGGGATCAGCAATGCTGCCGAAAGAATTGGCTTTCGCTCGTTAGGTGTTAAATTAACGGCATCGCAATTGCGCGAGGCGGAGTTACCTTGTATATTGCACTGGCGCCAATTTCATTTTGTGGTGCTGTATAAAATAAAAAGTCATAAATATTACCTGGCAGACCCTGCCAAAGGATTAGTAATACTTGACGAGGCCGAGTTTAACCGCAGCTGGCTTGGCGATAAGGAAAAAAGAGAAGGCATTTCTATGCTATTATCGCCATCACCGCAGTTTTATGAGCAGGAAGATGAAAAGGGTTCGGAAGTACGTTGGTCATTTCTGCTTCGTTACCTGGTAATTTATCGCAAATTGGTTATTCAACTGCTTTTTGGGTTGGGCATTGGCAGCCTGCTTCAGCTAATTACCCCTTTTTTAACGCAATCAATTGTTGATATTGGGATCAACACCCGTAATTTAAATTTTGTATACATTATACTCATCGCCCAAATAGCGCTGATAGTTGGCAGGGTAAGCGTTGAGTTTGTACGATCATGGATCTTGTTGCACATTAGTACGAGGATCAACATATCTATCCTTACAGATTTTTTGATCAAGCTGATGAAACTGCCCATGGGTTTTTTTGATACCAAAATGACGGGCGACATTATGCAGCGGATGAACGATCAAAAAAGCATCCAGACTTTTTTAACAGGATCAACATTAACTACCATTTTCTCGATGTTTAACCTCATCGTGTTTTCGGTTGTGCTGGCTTATTATAACGTTAGCATTTTTTTTGTATTTGCGCTGAGCAGTACTTTGTATACCCTTTGGATAACGCTTTTTTTAAGGCAACGCCGGATAATTAACTATAAGAGTTTCGAGGTCTCGGCAAAGAACCAAAGCAGTATTGTACAGCTAATAGGCGGTATGCAGGAGATAAAGCTTAACAACTGCGAGCAGCAAAAACGCTGGGAGTGGGAGCATATTCAGGCCCGTTTATTTAAGTTTAATGTAAAGTCCCTTGCTTTAAGCCAGTACCAGCAGGGTGGGGCTACTTTTATTAACGAAGGGAAAAATATTTTCATCACGTTTTTAAGTGCTGAGGCAGTTATTAATGGGCATTTAACATTGGGCGCCATGGTGGCAGTACAATATATTGTAGGCCAGCTAAGTAGCCCGATAGAACAATTTTTAGGCTTTATACAAGGTTTTCAGGATGCTAAGATCAGTTTGGAGCGTTTGAACGAAATTCATCAGCTACAGGATGAAGAGCCGGCCGGCAGGGACTGGAATCATATTTTGCCCGAAAATAAAAGTTTATCATTAAGTAAACTAACCTTCAGGTATCCGGGAGCTGGAAATGACCCTGTGCTCGAAAATATCGACCTTCAGATTCCGCAGGGTAAAACCACCGCAATTGTGGGTATGAGCGGCAGCGGTAAAACCACCATTTTAAAACTTTTGCTGCGCTTTTATGAGCCCGAAAAAGGGGAGATAAGGGTAGGTGAACAACAAATAAGCAATATTGGCTTTAAAACGTGGCGCGGCCAATGCGGTGTGGTGATGCAGGATGGCTTTATATTTTCGGACAGTATTGAACGCAATATAGCCGTTGGCGATGAATATCCTGACAAGGTAAAATTACAACACGCTATTAAAGTAGCCAACATACAGGATTTCATTGATGAGCTTCCATTAGGTCTTAATACAAAAATAGGTGCCGAGGGGAATGGCATAAGCCAGGGACAACGCCAGCGGATGCTGATTGCCCGCGCTGTTTATAAAAACCCCGAATACATATTTTTTGATGAGGCTACCAACTCGCTTGATGCCAATAATGAGCGGGTAATAATGGATAACCTGGCCGAGTTTTTTACCGGCCGTACCGTAGTTATTGTTGCGCACCGCTTAAGTACGGTAAGCAATGCCGATAATATTATTGTTTTAGATAAAGGGCGCATTATTGAGCAGGGAACCCACCAAGAGCTGACAGCCATTAGAGGCGATTATTATCGCCTGGTAAAAAATCAGCTTGAACTGGGAACTTAAAGACTTTGGTTAAACAGATTGACAAATAAGCAATAACGAATTAAGACTCATACAAAAAACTAAATTTATGCCAGGGATATACACTTATGATGATAACGACTTTGATGATTACGACGAAACACGGCATAGCGAGGAAGTACATGATATTATAACTGCCGTGCCGCCGTGGTTGTTGAGGTGGGGGATTTCTATGTTTTTTATAGTGCTGGCGCTGATATTGGGGCTGGCCTCTTTTATACATTATCCTGATATTGTTAATGCACAGCTCACGGTTGACTCGCCCAACTCGCCAAAACCGGTGGTGGCAAAAATATCAGGAAAGCTGGTTAAGCTGCTGGTTACCGAAAAGGAAACGGTTAAAGCCGGACAACCTCTTGCATATATGGAAAGCACAGGGAATCATGATAAAATAATCACCTTATTAACAAACCTAAAACAGATACAGCAGCAGGTGCTGCAAAATAAGCCTATAAACAGTTCGCTTTTTAACCAGGCTGATAACTTGCAGTTTGGCGAGTTGCAATCGGCCTACCAAACATTTTTCCAGGAATATTTGGCGTATTTGTCATCGGTTAATAATGGTTTTCTGATAAAAAAGAAGGCTTACCTGCTAAAAGATCTTTCGTCGCTGAACCAGCAACAACAACAGTTAACTACCGAAAAAAATATTGAGCAAAGAGATTATAGCCTTGCTACCGATGAATACGAAATGCATAAAAAGCTTACGCAGGAGAAAGTAGAAACGCAAGCTGAACTTAGGCAGGAAGAAAGCAAATACCTCGCTAAAAAATCGCCCTTAATACAAACAGAATCAAATATTATTAACGGCAATAACAATTATGCTGCTAAGCAAAAAGAGATACTTGAGTTGGACAACCAGGTGCAGGAGGAGAAAGGAAAATTTTTGCAGGCACTTAACAGTCTGATAAGCGCTGCCGAAGACTGGAAAAATAAATACGTTTTATCGGCATCGCAGGATGGTAAAATATCATTTGCGGGTATTATACAGGAGAATCAGTTTTTGAATGCAAGTCAGGAGGTTTTTTATGTAAACCCAGGCAATGAGGCTTTTTTTGGCGAAATGTCTATATCGCAAAATAATATGGGCAAAGTTAGGGAAGGGCAGGAGGTATTGGTAAAACTCCGAAGCTATCCGTTCGAAGAATACGGAATGGTAAGGGGGCAGATAAAATATATCTCGGATGTGCCGTATAAGGACAGTGTGTTTATATCAAAAGTTGAATTTAAAATAAAAAACTCGTCTGATCTTAAAAAGTCAATTCACTTGAAACAAGGTATGATGGCCGATGCTGAAATTATAACGCAGAATGCAACCATATTTCAACGGCTGACGAGGAGCTTATTTAAAATTATAAATAACAAATAGTATTAAAAATACCGTTAAAATACCCTTTGCTATATTAAATATTGTGGGTAGCTTTATTTAACCTGATTAATGGTAACATTTTGAAATATAGTAACTTATCATTATTAAACTAAACCTTATTGTTATGGCTACTTTACCTCTTATTAAATTGAATAGTACAGGCCCCGATGTTGCCGCCTGGCAACGTTTTTTGATAGCGCAGCATTTATTAAATGGCGCCGCCGACGGTGATTTTGGCCCGGCTACATTAGCCGCAACCATAGCTTTTCAAAAGCAAAACAACCTGCAGGACGATGGCGTTGTGGGCAATAATACTTATGCTGTAGCCATGCCGCTTGGGTTAAACACAATTATTGAACAACAGACAGCAACGGGCGGACCAAACTGGCCGCCAAAGCCAAACTTTCCGCCGCTGGTAAGCAATACCCAGCGCCAGGCCATCTTTGGTGCTTTTACCTACGTTGCCGATCCGCTGCCGGATGATCCCGAGCATATTAAAATCACCGGTAACTGGCAACAGCAAAATATTATAGCTGTACCCATTCCCCAGTTGACAGGCATTCCCGGAGGAGGGAGCAAGATGCAGTTTCACAAACTTGGGGCAAACCAATTAATAAAACTTTGGGCCGATTGGGAAACCGCAGGTCTGCTTCAATTTGTTTTAACTTTTGATGGCTCATACAACCCCCGCTTTGTGCGAGGGAGCACCACCACACTGAGCAATCACTCATTTGGCTCTGCATTTGATATTAATGCCGTATGGAACGCTTATGGCGTGCAACCGGCATTAGTAGGAGCCAAAGGCTGTGTACGCCAACTGGTTGAAATAGCCAACAACAACGGTTTTTACTGGGGCGGTCATTTTAGTAAATTGGATGGGATGCATTTTGAGGTTGCGAAGTTGATGTAAGGGGGAGATTCTTTAAAAATTGTTTGTTAATTTAAGCGAGATGCTTGAATGGGTGGGGGAATATAAAATTTGTAAATAGACCTTAAACAGATAAAATATGATTATACTTCTCACAAACGCGATTCAGTCACAATCCTTGATTGAATTTGAATATGATGGTGGACTTAGAATAGTTGAGCCTTATTGCCATGGTATATCTCTAAAAGGCAATCATGTCTTGAGGGCTTATCAAGTTGACGGTTATTCATCTACCGGGAAAATGGGTTGGAAATTATATGATATCTCAAAAGTTATTTCAATTTTGGTGAGAGAAAATAATTTTTCAGTGGTAAGATCGGATTATAATAAGGGAGATAAAGGAATGATGAGCATTTACTATGAACTTTAATCGTTGATATGATCCTCGATGAATTATCTATAGAAGGTTATAAATGCTTTCGAGATTTGACAATTATTCCATTTCATAGTTTAACGGTACTTATCGGTGAAAACGATAGTGGTAAATCTACAATTCTTAAGGCACTTGGATTTCTATTGGGAAGAATTAATCAACAAGATGACGACTTTTATAGTTTAAATGGTAGAGATGTAAATACTTTTACTTTGATCGGTAAATTTAAAATCGACCCTCGTAATATTCCCGAAAATGTTCAGCCATTTATTGTTAATGAGTATTTAACTTTAAAAAAGGTTTTTACAAAGGGCCAAGTATTTAAGACATTTGTTTTTAAAAATACTTTAGCCGATAATGAGTTAGAAAATTACCAAACTCTCGCAGCGCAACCCACAAAGGATTTATTGACTAAATACGGATTACCTGCATATCCTACACAAGATGAAAGAAGAGTTGAACTCAAGATTTATATAGAAAATGAATGGGAGCGTTTGCCGAAGGTTGTCAATGAAGTTGAAATAAGTTTTAATTCCGTAAGCCAGATTTTGCCATATTACCAATATTATGGTAGCCATGAATACGAAAATCCTCAGTCTTTAGTTAAGAAGACTCTTGATAATATAATCAGAAATCAGTTTTATGACGAAAACGGAGATTTGAAGCTTTCTTCTATACGAAATATAAAAAGTAAGATACTTCAAAAGCTTAATTCAAGCATAGAGGAGAATCTTTTGGTTCAAATTCAAAAATATAACCCAAGGATTACCCATATTCAAGGAAGAATTGATATAGATTTCGCTCAGGGGTTAAATTTTCAAGGTTTGGAATTAGATGAGGGTCAAGGGTTTAAAATGATAGACCAAAAAGGAGAGGGCTCAAAAAAAAGAATATTTCTGTCAATTCTTGAGTGGGATAAAGAAATCCAAACAGCATCTCAACAAAGCCGTCCAATCATACGTGCTTATGATGAACCTGATTCTAATTTACATTACGACGCACAACGTAAAATGTTCTATGCGATTGCAGATGTTGCCAATAATCCTAAAACGAATACACAGTCTGTAATTGCAACGCATTCGTTAACTATGATTGACAGAGCTCCTTCTAACAGTATAAACCACATAATTCAGGATGCCGGAATATCCTCAATCAATTATTTAGAAACAGATGGTGATGCTGAAATTCAGAAATTTCTTACCCAAGTATCAATAGTTGGTGGAATAAAGAACAGCAGTATATTTTATGAGAAATGCTTTTTAATAGTTGAAGGTGATAGTGAAGAGGCAAGTATGGGTAAAATTTACAAAGCGTGGTTTAACCGCACCTTATCCGAAGATGGCGTTGTGTTAATTAATTTGCAATCAAATGGAGCGTGGTTTAATTTTTTAAAGTTGCTTAGGAGCAATAGGAAAAATAGTACAGTAATGCTCTTAGATAACGACACCCAAAATGCCAACAGTGAAGCGTCGGTTACTGTAGCAAAATTAAGTGAAATAGGGTTTAATGCTGACTTTTTACGGGATCATGTATTCTTTGCAGGGGTTCAAGAATTTGAAGATCTTTATCCAGATCATAGGATTCGAGAAGCGTTCAATCTTTTATATCCTAAACCAACAGTAAGAAAATGGACTTTAAGGGATATCCAAGCGTTAAGAATTAGTTATCCGAAAATTTCGAAGGGTTTTAAAGCGGAAACATTGAAATTTATTTCTCACCATCAAAGATTTTATAAAAAACCCGAATTTGCTGCTGAAATTATTGATTTGATGACTTTGCAGGAAATTAAATCTATCCCCGTTCTTAACAATCTATTTAATAAAGTTGGTCAGATATTAAATTAACCAATAATTCTCTTTTCCCCATCTGACGCAAGTAGGCAGCGATGGTAGTTGGGCTGAGTACTAGTGACTTTTTTATTTTAGGATAAAACTCATTTAAAACCTCAAAGCCTAACAAACAAGTGCCAGGCTTTGAGGTTTTAAATAACAAAAAATCTACTCAAAAATACTTTTTAAAGCACTCAAACTGGGTAACAGGCAATAAGCGGTTCCTCTTGCTACAACAAATTGAGGCAGCTGTGCTATTTCTACCGGGCCTTTATCGGTTGGTATGGTGTACGAGGTATCGGCACCTTGCGTCAATCTATTGGCCAAAAGTGCGTCCTGCCCTTGCTGCGAAGGGAAAAGATCGCTAAAATTGGTTGTATTGATCCATGAATAAAGCAACTCAAACTGATTGGCCAATGATCCGCACAGAAAAAGACCTATCAACCCACGATCACCTTTATAGTTATTTAAAAGCGGCGGCGTGCCATACGCCATGCCTCGTCTAATTAAGCGGGGCGGTGCACCGGGATCTGATAATTCTTCATTTCGAGGGTTTGCAACGCGGGTATGTGATGCAAAAGGGCATCTCATACCGTCCGTATCTTTATCGTACCCAAAATCAGTTGCATCCCAGGTTTTCTCTTCGGGTTCGTTTGGCGATAGTTCCAACGGCGAGCCATTTCTCCATCTTCCGTTTAACTTGGCTGCAAGCCATTCTTTTGCAGCGCCGGTGGTTTTTCCCAGCTTGGTGGCAATAGTATTGGCATTAGCTTCCAAAAAATTGTCAAAAACTTCTTCATCCTGATATAATATCCTGAAAGCATTATAACAGCCGTTTTTGGCAAAATCAACCACTTTTCCCGGCGGCTGGGCCGGACCTGGATCTGACGAAGCGCCGGCATAGCCTATAAGGAAATTTCTCAGGTCAGCAGGATCGTTAGGATCATCCCATCCTAATGCAGGCTGGTCAATTCCGTCCTGGTAGCCAAAATGAATGCTGTTTCGGGGTATGGTAGCATATTCTTCCAGTCTTTTCGTACCGTTCTCTACAGGCAGGTATTCGGTAAGGCCACCGGCAGTAGCCGCTTCTGATACTATAGTTACCAGTTTTGCAAGTGCCGAGGCAGATAAGGCATATATATGCACCACGCAGTCAACCGGTTTTGCGGCGTTCCCAAATGCCCACAATTTAGGGGCGCTTGTGCCCAAATCATTCAGCGATTGCTGCGAACCACCGGAAGCGGGACCCGCCTTAAAGGTGGGTGGAAAAATAACAAGGTCATTTGCAGAGAAATCACATGCTACTTTGATGCCATTAAACGTTAGCCCGATGTTTAACATCATTTGGGGCTTTGCATCGCCCCAGTCTGTTGCGGGCTGCACATAAGGGAAAATGGCTTTGATAAAACTTTTTGCGCCGGGTTTATCGCCAAATTTAAAAACCATGTGGCATGAATAGGGGTGGGTGAACCCACGCATTATCATTCCTTGTATATTTGATTTATCGGGTTGCGGAACAGGAGTTGCAGACATAAACGGAACTTTATTAAATAAGAAAAGTATCAGCCGGATTATCCGGCTGATGATGAAATTTAAAAGTCACAGACTTTATGATGTCAGTTATTTAGCGAATGCTTTTTTAATTTCTTTTACCGTTTGGGTATATGCGGAGTACATATCGCCAGCCTGGTTAAGATTGTTAGCATCAATAAAGTTTTCAAAACCGGTAAGATCAACTACAGGTGGATTTGGCGGAGTAAGTGCAATGGCCGCTATTCCGGCAAAAGCGCGTTGTGTGCCCGGGTTGTCCCAGAAAAATTTAAGATAAGGGTTCATTGGCCCATCAAACACTGTTGACAGTATTACGGCATAAATGCCTTCGCCAGAAGCGTTAGGGATGAGCGACAGACGGGCATAGTGCACAATGTTTGATTCATCGAGCCCTTCTTTAACGCCGGCAATGAAATTTTCATGCGCTTTTTCAGCTATTTCCCAATAGATTTCTCCTTGTTTTATGGGAACATAAAGTGTTAATGGATTTGTCATAAGGTTGATTTTAGGTATTATAATGATGCTTACTCTGTTACAGGCTTTTCGGCGTACGCCTTTATTAATATTTTAATAATGTTTTAGTTACCGCCGCGGATTAACCATACAATAAAATGTACCGGAAGCCCCGAAGAGTTGAAATATTAAGTAAAAAAATGCTGATTAACTATTTACCGTTTAAAGTATTGGTGTTAAGTGTTTAGGCAATTATTACACAATATTACGCATCAATAAATGAATGTACAATACCTATTTAACAATAGTTTGCGAATAAATTGTGGGGTTTTGAATTTTCGCCCGATAGAACGCTTTTGGGATTTGATAATAGATAGTATTAAGCATCTGCCACTAACAAATGCTGACAATATTTTTGCCAACAAGGGTAAATAAGAAACAGCAATCCCCAAAAAAAGCTCACAATTTTGTCTCATTTGATGCAGGTTGTTTCACGTACCGGTGTTAACTTATTGATTTACAATGGTGTTTTATTTATATTGTCGCAGGTGTTTTTTTTGTTGCGTGTGTTTGTGAAACAGCATTGGCTAATTTACTTTTCTATAATTACTACTGCGGTTGCGGTTAGTTTAATATGGCTTAAAGACACCATTATATTAAAATTGCCCAGCGCACTAACGGTATTATTGGTTAACCCCAATAGTGCAATTGTTGGTTTGCCTTGTTCGTTATTTATAATTTCAATTTCGTTAAAGGCGGTGCCGTTGAGCCAGCCCGTTCCAAGGGCCTTAAAAAAAGCTTCCTTTGCAGCAAAGCGTGCAGCATAATGTTCGTATTTGTGAGTTTTACCCTCGCAATATGTTATTTCATTTGCCGAAAATACCAATTCGCGGAAGCCATTACCTTTCTCTATCTTTTCTGCAATGCGCTCAACTTCAACTACATCAATACCTAAACCTGCTATCATGGTTAATCTATTTTAATCAAGTTAATATAAATTCAGAATAAGGCTCTAATCGTTACCGGTTAAACATCCGCAGGTTCACTGTATGTTATTAGCGCCAGTTTCTTACTGGCGCGCTCGGTGGTAATAGAGGCCACAATGCAAGTAACTAATATTAGTACAACGGTACCGTTCAGGATGTCATCGTCGATTATTTTACTTTTATAGCCTATTAAAATAATTGCCAATGTTGCCGCGGCGTGCGAGCTGCTTAAACCAAACATAAGTTCACGCTGTATATTTGAATACCTAAATATCTTTTGGGTGAAAAATGCCGACAGCCATTTACCCATGAGGGCGACAACCGTGAGGCTGATAGCCACAATGAGCGCACCCGGCCCACGGAAAAATACATGAAGGTTAACTACCATCCCTACGCTGATTAAAAAGAAAGGAATAAATATGGCATTACCAATGAATTCAATATTGCTGAAAAGTTTTGAGGGTCTTGGTATTAGCCGGTTAAGTGCCAGCGCGGCTATAAATGCGCCTATAATGGGCTCGAGCCCGGCCATTTGCGCCAAAAAAGCCGAAAAGAACATCCCTGTAAGGATAAAAACAAAATGCGAAGTTTTGCTGCACTCGGGCTTGCTGAAAAACCATTTTGCCACAATTGGGATAACCCAAAAAACTATCAGAATAAATGCGGTGAAAGAAATTACCAATTGCAGCCAGAAAGCAGCAGTTAAGCCCCCGTTTTTAGCACCGATGATAACCGCCAGTATAATAAGTACAGCGGTATCGGTTAATATCGTTCCGCCAACGGTTACCGAAACCGCTTCGTTTTTAGCTACTTTATATTTACTTACAATTGGGTAAGCAACCAATGTGTGGGTAGCAAACATACTTGCTGTAAGCAACGAGGTAATTAATGGAAATCCAAGCAAATAGTAACAAACCGGGAAACCGATGATGATAGGGATCGAAAATGTTAAGGCCCCAAATATCAGGCTCTTGTGCTTTTGGTTTTTAAACTCGGTAAGGTTAAGCTCGATACCGGCAATAAACATAATATATAGAAGCCCTATGGTAGCGAAAAGCTCAACCGCCAAATTCTTGGTCAGTAAATTTAAACCATAAGGGCCAATTATGGTACCCGCGATAATAAACCCCACTATTTCAGGTAATTTAATCCTCGCCATTAAAATTGGTGCCAGTAATATAACAAAAAGTATAAGCGTAAAAATAAGCACCGGGTTTGTAAAAGGCAGGTGCAGCTGTTGCAGCGCATGGTCCCAGATGTTATTGTTCATGGGTACTTATATCAAAAGTAAGTGTCAGCATGTTATTATCCGCCCAGTTTTTTATTGCACCTTGTTATTTTCTGTTTTACGGATATTTCTTCCTCTTTGGTAGCAATAACCTTAGTTAAAGCACCCTGGTAATAAATGCGGGCTTTGTTAAATTGTTTCAACCTGAAGGAGTAATCACCGGCAACTATGTAGGCGTTGTAATATTGCGGGTTGTTAATAATTAGGCTATCCGGGTCAACCGTTTCATTATCATTTACACGCTTTACAAGATTGCGGTAGGTCACAAAGTTTTTGTAAGTCTGCGTTTTTAAAAACGTATCAGGAAGTATGGTCAGGCTGCTGTCTATAATTTCCTGGTCTTTTTTCATTCCTCTCATGGCAAAGACTTTTTTAAGGTCATAACACACAAATTCCCCTAACTGCCAGGGCGAAGTTGAAACCCAAACCTTTAATTTTTGCGGCTCAAAAACAATAGAGTGGTGGGCAATAAACTGGTTAATCGCTTTTTCGTTACCGATACCGATATTCTCATTGTTTAATCCTTTGGTATCTCTTAAAATATCAACGGTTTTTTGAACAGTGTTTTTGCCATTATTTTTCAAAAGATCCATTAAATGATTATACCGGTAAAATGAGGCGCTGTTATGCATCTGTTCGATATTCTCTTTGGTATTAACCAAATCTTTACCCTGAAAGTGGTTTGTACATACGATGTAATTGCTGTTAGGATCATACACATCATAAGTAGTCGGTGTTTTTTCAATAATTACCGCCTTTTTATCATTTGCCGAGCCGATCAGCAATGATTCAGATACAAACATTTTCCTTTTTTTCGCGATCTCGATGGCTTCATTTATGTTTTTCGCATACTGCAAAATTTCACGTGCGACTAAAGATACTGGTGTAGCCGCGCCCGTAGGCAAAGTGCTTTTTGCCGCGTTAATGGTGATGCTTAAGCCCTGCTCATTCATGCCCGATACCGCGCCGATAAACCCACCCCAAGTAACCGTCATAAATTTGTAACCTTGTGCCGGGTTATAAAAAGCTACTATTTTATCACGGGCAAAATCATCATTTACATAAAAATCAAAATTGCGGCCGATGATCATGGTGCTATCCTGTGATCGTGCATCCCATGTGCCAAACGACGTACAGCCCACCAAAGCCATGCCTTGTAACGCATGCCCTATATCATGTGCGCCATGATAATTTAGTATACGCTGATAATTTGAACCGATATATTGATATTTATCAGACGCCGACTGCGATATGCCGTATATCTCTTCTTTATACTCCTCTGTTACATTCTTTGATAAATCGCGATTAAACCAGGCCACAAAATATTTTAGAAAAGACCGATAAAAATTTGAGGGGACCATTTTCGCTATTTGCTCGGTAAAATATTCTTCCTGCTTAACCACCAGTTCCTTAGTAAGCTTACCGTTAACCACGCCCCGCTCAAACGGTTGTCCTTCCACATACAACTCATACAGCCCGCTTTTACTTTTACGAAACCAATTGTTTTTTATGGTATAAAATCCCGGAGAAGGCTCATTACGAATCAATTTTTCACTGCTGATATCTTTTGGTTTGGGCGGATATTCAATCGCGACGCAATACAAATAAACAGCCAGAATTAAAAATAAAGCAACAAAACAACCAAACAGATATAAAATGCCTTTCAATAACTTTTGCCATGTATTTTTTTTTCTGGGCTCAGGCATTTCTTATTTTAGTTATAACATTATCATTTCCCAATAAAGCGCAGCAAGTAACAATGCCACTCATGGAAGCGCCCAATATGCCATGCAAATTAAGATTTTGCCCGGTTAAATATAAGTTAGGCAGTTTTGTACGTGGCGATATAAATGTTTTTAAGGTGTGCTTATAATCCTTAACTATCCCATACAAGGATCCGTCATCATTACCAATATAATCACGGTACGATAAAGGTGTAGCTACATAGTATGATTTTATACAATCTCTCAATCCGGGAAACTTCCGTTCAACGGCATCAAGCAATATCTCTGCTTTGCGCTTTTTAAACTCGTTGTAAGTTTCTCCGCGGTCTCGTTCTTCCGAAACCGTGTTAAATGTATCTTTCCATCGCGCCACCTCTTCAAAACGCATATAACTTAATATTGACAATCCATCGGCATATTCCTCTGATTTTGACGATGCACCGCAGAATATTGCATAACCTAAAGGCCAGTTTTCCTCTGTGTGATTTGCGGTAGTCCAAACATATCCCTCGCGGCCACAGTAATAGTTATGTTTAAAATACTTAAACGTATCCTTTTTAAAAACAATGTTGATAGTAAATGCCGATGTGGAATTCTCTAAACCCTTTAACCTGTTACGATAGGCATTCTTTATTAGCGGAGTATCGGTTATTTCCAAAGTTTTAACCGGGTGCATGTTGGAGATGAATTGTTTAGCGTACATTTTCGATCCATCCTTTAGCTCAACATAGCTCGCCAGGCCGTTTTCTTCAACGATCTTTTTTACCTCGAGATTACGAATGATTTTGCCGCCCTGCGCCTTAATATTCTTTGCCAGCAATTTCGCTATTTGTGAACCACCGTCAACACATTTCCATGAGCTTTCGATGTAACTGTTCAATATTAAAGCATGTACATATAAAGGCGTTTTATCAGCCTGGCCTGCATATAAAGCATTGTTGGCGGCTAATATTCCTTGCAATTTGATGTTACTGGTTACTGAATTAATGTAGGCCTCGGTGTCAATTTCCAATACATCCGATTTCTCATTAAAGTCATTCGTAGATCTTAAATTATATAGTGGGAATTTACTGCAAATTTCTTTTATCTTATCGCAATAAGTGCGTATTGCCATCTCCTCATCAGGGAAATTAACCAGTAACTTTTCTATGAAATTTTCATATCCCTGGGCAAAATCATATACATTGTCGTCGCCTTCAATCAATATCCGGTCAAAAACATCAAGGTCCTGCTGTTGTAGTTTAAGCTTATCCATTATACCCAGGTATTGGAATATCTGGTAAAGATTCTGTCCTTTGGATAGCCCGCCAAGGTAATGCACGCCAGAATCAAAAATCACTTTATCGCGCACATAGGTTTGCAGGCTGCCACCAATCTGCTTGTTTTTTTCAAGTATACAAACCTTATAACCTTCACGTCCTAAAATATCGGCACATACCAGTCCGCCCATTCCACTTCCGATTATCAGAATATCAAAATTCTCCATTTAATTTAGTCGTTTCTATTTATTACAAAAACAATATCACTTGTGTTTTTTACCTGATCTATCGTTGTACATTTCATTTTTTTAGATGCAACTACATCCCTTATTAACTGCCCCGAAAGATAGGATATGCTTTTGTCTTTTGAGTTTAGATTTTTATTGTCGGTTCTAACAATAAGCTTTCCCATGGGGTTTAGGTGGCTTATACATTTTTCAATCAGTAGCTTTTGCTCATTTTGTTCCAAGGTTTTTAAAAAATCAACAATAATTATAGCATCATAATTTTCAAACTCGAAGGCTGATATATCTGCAAAAATAAAATTTATTTTGTCGTCCCTGCTAAAGCAATTATTGGACATCTCCACGTTATCTTCATCATTTTCAATACCTGTAAAGTCTCTTTCTTTTGACGCAAAGTGCAGTAAATAAGCCATCACACCATTACCACTTCCAATATTAAGTATCTTGCCTTTCGCAGGCAATAGCTCATGAAACAGCTGGTAATTATTCTCGCGCCAAAGTTTAATTTTCAATTGCCACTCCAACAATGGACCTTTATAAAGGTAGTTATAAATCAATTGTTCCTTAAAATAAGCAGGTTGCTCAATCTCTGTACACAGTTTACTATATTCTTCTTTAAAATATTTGCCAATCAGCTTAGTTTTTTCCGAATAGCCAGTTCCAAATTGGGTGTCATTTGGTTTTATTTTGGGCAGATATTTAAGCGTGATTTGTCCGTCTTTTAGTAAAAAATCGCCTTTGGTCATTGTATAACCTGTGCCGTGAATCAATATTGGTAAAATATCAATGTTCAATTCCCCGGCAAGGTAAAAAGCCCCCTTATGAAATCTTTTAATTTCCCCGTCCACAGTCCTGGTACCTTCTGGGAATATTACTACCGAATAGCCATTTCTAACCCTGTCGGCCAATAATTCGATGCTGTTTTCCGCGCCGTTGACTATAGGATAAAAATCAGCCATACGGGCAACTGCTCCAAAAATAGGTGAATTCCATACCCAGTTATTGGTTAAAAATATCAATTTAGGATTAAGCATTAACAGCGACAAAATATCCAGAAAAGACTGATGGTTGCTGATGATTACGGCAGGTGCAGAGAAATTGGAGTGTTGCCGATCGATGATCTTCTTTTTTACATTCATCATAATGTAAACCATCGACCATGCAAATTTCGATAGTATGAAATGATAAACTAATTTGCCTTTCTCCTTGCCAAAAGGGTTAAGTTTAAATAACAAACCTAAAATGGTTAAAATAATACATCCGGTAACAAAGTATGCGAATGCGAAAATACTCTTCAATAAGCCGCTAAATGTCCATGGAAAGCGTTTTTTCTCAGTGCGGTTTCTCACCAGGATATTGAACAAAAACGGGATCAATATCTGCGCCATGATCACTACGCAGCAAATACCTATGATGGATATAAGCGCAATTGATTTTAAAGCCGGATGTTTTGCAAAGATTAATACACCTAAACCGGTTATGGTGGTAATAGCTGATAAAAAAATAGACGTTTTGTAAGAGGATAGGATTTTTTTACCGGTTTTGTATTCCTGCAACAAACCGTCCATTATATACAAGCTATAATCATCACCCAAGCCAAATATCAGCGCAGATATAATAATGTTGATGATATTAAACTCAATCCCGAATATGCCCATTAATCCAAGTATCCATATCATCGATATAAACATCGGGATGAAGGAAACCAGCGTAAGCTCAATACGCCCGTATGTTAACCATAGCACGATCAATACCAGCATCGACGACATTACAGCTATCTTGGTAAAATCTGAATTGATGATTTGAACCAGTTTAGTGGTGATGTATTGCTTATCAACTACGGTAACATTGGGGTTATCTTTAAAAGCATCGTACACGGTTTCCTTATTTTTCGGAGTGGTTTGTACCAATGTTACCACCGTTGCGTGGCCGGGTTTCTCATTTATAAAATCGTCAAGAAAACTTTTCCGCAGCTCGGCTATATTCTGCCGGTCGGCCACGTCGAAATGTCTGTTCAACAAAGCTTTAAAATTATCAAAGGCCGAAGGTTTAAAGCCCAAGGCAACGCCTTGTTGTTCCAAACTCGCAAATAGATGTTGTTTCTTTTCTGGTGTCCAGTATTTGTTCCACCGTTCAATTCTCTCTTTTTGTAACGAATCGGAAATTATGAGCGATGATACACCAGAGTATTTTATAACGACATTCTTTTCCTTTAACACTTCAATCTGGTTCGAAAGCTTTTCATTATTAACCAGTGCTTCATCAAGCGTTTTGCCCTCGGTAACCAGATAAACAGATTTTAGCGAAAATTTATTAATGCGGTTTAACTTAGTTTCGGCCTGTTTAAGTTTCGGCGTCATATAGCTCATGTCGCCTAAATCAAACTCAAAAGTTACGTAGTTTGCGGTGTACCCAAAAACTATGGTCAGCAAAACTATACCTATCACAATAAATTTATTGTACTCGGGATTGTATGATGCCATCTTATCAATCCACGAAAACTTAATTACTGTATGATGTCGCTGTTCTTCTTTAGTAGAAATAAACTGAGGTAAAAATACCAGCGAACAAACCGATGCACCAATCAAACTAAATCCTGCAAACAGGCCCAGATCCTTCAACATATCAGACTGTACAAACACCAGGCAGAAAAATCCGCCTATGGTAGTTAAACTGCCAACGGTTAATGGTAGTGTCAAGTCCTTAATTACCTGTTCAATACTTTTAGTATGCCGATAGTGGTTAAAAACATGCAGTGAATAATTGATGGCTATTCCCAATACAACCGAACCCGTTCCCAAAGCTATAATGGACAAGTTTCCTTTAATAAAATAAATAATAGTTAAAGAGAACAGAGCGCCAAACAATACAGGAATCAGAATAATAAATGGTGCAGCTGCTTTGCGGAAATATAAGCCCAAGAATAAAACAAGAACAATTATCGTAATGCTTAGTGTAAGATTAGTATCCTGCCTCAATTGCGATGCATTACCCGCGAAACCGGCAATAGCACCAAAATAGGAAGCATTTATGTTTTTAAATCCCTTGTTATTTAAATCCCTTAAAATATTATCTAAACCCTTTAAAAAGACAACGTTTTTTCCGGTATTATTTGGTGGGTAAACCGGAGTGATAAACATTAACAGGGTTTTATGATCTTTCGTAATTACATAATCATCATACAACTCAAAGTTTTTGTCGTACTGCAATTGTTGTAATTTTTTCAGGCCGATAAATGATAAGCCTACCGGATCATTAACAATGATTTTTTTTAATGCGATACCCGCTGGTGACGAAAGCATCCGGATATCATAATGCAGCGTTGTGCCAATTTTTGCAGGGGTAATAAGGGTATCAATTGTTAAATAATCCTTTTCATTTAAATAAATAGGTAACTGTTGACTAATGGTTGAAAATAATTTCAACGCTATCTCGTCATCAATCCTGAAATTTACTTTTTTGATATAAGGAGCAAGCTTATCCTGCACCGCAGAGCCAAATACGTCGGCATAAGCCACCAGGCTATCAGGGTTTTGTGCGGTGGTGTCTTTTAATGACACCATTATTACCAGTTTATCTATAAACTTCGAATTTTGGAATATCTCATTAAGTTTCTCTATCTTTTTGTCTTTAGGTATTATCTTAGAAATATCCTCTTCAAACTTCACCTGTAGCGCAAAATAACTGATAAACAAAAACGTAGCGACAAAAACAAGATAGAACGCCTTGCGTTTTTTTTCGAAATAGTTATAAATAATTAATAGGGCTTTTTCCATGTGGTAATGCCAGCTTAAAAAGCCGAAACTGCTTTTCTTTTAAAAAGCCTGAGTAAGGTAAAGGTTAATAAAGCCGATAATAAACCTGCAATAACAGCAAGGCTTATGCTGCCATAAATATATTGTTCAAGGTGTTGGCCAATGGATTTAAAAGAAAGGTGAAAGCTAAAAGCCATATCCATATTTTTACTTCCCATCCAAATTCCACCGGTTTTATAACTCAAAAAGACAATTAATGGAATCATTGGCGGGATGCTAATATGTGAGGATACAATAATTATAGCCTTATTCAGCTTAAATATTACAGCGATAAACAACCCGAATAATAATTGAAATCCCCAGATTGGAAGTATACCTGATAACACCCCAACACCAACCGATAATGCTTTAAGCTGATCGGAATGGTTAAGGTTTAATAATTGCTCGATGAGTGCTTGTCTGCTTTTTTTTTTACCAAAAAGTGATCGGAAAAAATCACGCGGTTTGATATAAGCGAATGCGATGATCACCAAAAATGTATTTAGAATACTAACCCTTGAAAAGTCTTGAAAAGGCCTGAAATGAGATATCCTTGTTTCCTTTGGTTCGTAATGCACCGTTACCGGCACAGCATCCAGGGCAATGCCTCTCCAAGCTGAGCGAACTAATACCTCAATTTCAAACTCGTATTTTCGGGTGATGAATATGGTGTCTTTTAATAATTGCAATGGGTACAAACGGAATCCTGATTGTGTATCCGGACAATCAACACCAGTTTCTACCTTAAACCAAAAATTAGAAAATTTATGCCCAAAACTGCTTTTACCAGGTATAGTGGCCTGATCCATATTGCGCGAACCTACAATAATGGCGTTGGGTGCAGTTTTAAGTTTTTCAATAAAGGCGGGTAAATCTTTCGCAAAATGCTGCCCATCCGAATCGATAGTTATTGCATAATCATAGCCCTCAGCTGTTGCATGTTTAAAAGCTTTACGCAATGCCCAGCCCTTGCCAACATTTTTAGGGTAACTTATTAATTGTGCAAACGGAAATCCCTTAACTATTTGAACCGTATCATCTGTAGACCCATCATTTACTATAATAATCTGTTGGGTGTATTTGGCAACATCTGCAATAATATGGGCAAGTGTGCCTGCGTTGTTATAAGTTGGTATAATTACGCAAATCTTTAAATCAGCAAACTCCCCGGTAATTATTTCTAAATTGCTCATCAGTTAAATATCTGCAATCGAATACAACGTTTGCAAACTGATAAAATATCTGTTTGCAAATCTGTAAGTATTGTGATGCGTTTGGTTTTTCCCCGTCAAATTTAACTAAGTTTTGATAATATGACTTTTTTTTAAAGAATTTATTTTAAGTTTTGGTAGCTTAAAAAGATTAATTATCTAAGTTTTAATAGTATAATATTGTATATTTCATGGCCTTGTATATGATATTCTTAGAAGATGCCAGCCTTTAAAATTTGAAATATTTACGTTACTTTCGCCTTAATTTTTAGATGGATAAAATCAAAAAAATAGCGATCTAAACGTAGCAGTGAATAATACAGAGTCATACCTTACACGTAAGAATTTTAAAATTGTTAATGTAGCGATAAACCCCAATCGCTGTTAACTTTTAAGATTATTTTACGTATTAAACCGCAAATTATTTGTTAAAATATATATAATATGAAATGTGCACTGGTAACCGGTGGTTCAAGAGGTATTGGAAGAGCGGTTTGTTATAAAATGGCTGAAATGGGTTACTACGTTTTGGTTAATTACAAAAGTAATATAATTGAAGCCGATAAAACGCTGGCTCAAATTAAACAGAATGGTGGAGATGGTGAATTGTTAAAATTTGATGTCGGTGATAAAGATGATATTAAGCAAATTCTGGGCAATTGGATTGAAGCAAACAGCGATAAATATATCGAAACACTTGTAAATAATGCGGGTGTTAAAGATGACGTGCTGATGATGTGGATGAAAGATGAGCAATGGGATAGTGTAATAAAAACCAGTTTAGATGGTTTTTTTTATGTTACACGGTTGGTTTTGAATGATATGCTAATCCGTAAATATGGGCGTATAGTTAATGTGGTTTCTTTATCAGGTTTAAAAGGTTTGCCGGGGCAAATTAATTACTCGGCAGCAAAAGCAGGTGTAATTGGCGCTACTAAAGCTTTAGCTCAGGAAGTTGGCCGTAGAGGGATAACCGTAAATGCTGTAGCACCTGGATTTATTAAAACAGATATGACTGAAGGGCTTGATGAAAAAGAGTTGAGGTCAATGATCCCTGTTAAAAGGTTTGGAACACCCGAAGAGGTCGCTCACGCCGTAGGCTTTTTAGCTTCAGCAGAGGCTGCGTATATTACCGGTGAGATTTTATCGATCAATGGTGGTTTATATTCTTAAATCACTTTACAACATGCCTTATACAATTTTAATGATAAATTGTTTTGAACTTTAAGGTGCTTTTGTATTTTTATAGCGAATTAATAAAAACGAACGAGGATTACTATATATGAATAGGGTTGTAATTACAGGGATAGGAATATATTCATGTATAGGTAAAAACCTTGATGAAGTAAGTAAATCACTTTACAAGGGGCAATCAGGAATAATACTTGATAAAGAGAGAAAGGAGTTTGGCTACCGTTCGGGTTTAACAGGGTTTGTCGAAAGACCGTATTTAAAGGATCTTTTAGATAGGCGTGCACGTATTATGCTTCCCGAACAAGGCGAATATGCTTATGTTGCCACACTCGAAGCATTGGCCCAAGCTGGTATTGATCAGGATTATCTCAATAAAAATGAAGTTGGGATACTTTACGGTAACGATAGCTCTGCAAAAGCCATTATTGATGCAACGGATATTATCCGTGAGAAAAAAAATACAATGATGATCGGTTCGGGCGCGGTATTTCAAACCATGAACTCAACCGTAACCATGAATCTGGCCACTATATTTAAATTAAAAGGGATAAACTTTACCATTAGTGCCGCTTGTGCAAGCGGGTCACATTCAATTGGCGTAGCTTATCAATTTATAAAAACAGGCCTGCAGGATTGTATTATTTGTGGAGGCGCGCAGGAGATCAATCAATTTGCCATGGGAAGTTTTGATGCGCTTTCGGCTTTTTCGGTTAACGAGTCTGATCCGTCCAAAGCATCCCGTCCATTTGATAGCGGCCGCGATGGGCTTATACCCAGCGGCGGCGCTGCAACCGTTATTTTAGAAAGTCTGGAATCGGCAATCAAAAGGGGCGCAACTATTTTAGGCGAAGTTATAGGTTATGGGTTTTCATCAAATGGCGCCCATATATCAAACCCAACCGTCGAAGGGCCTGTGCGTTCGCTGTCAATGGCGTTAAAAGATTCAGGTTTAAACGCTTCTGGGATAGATTATATTAACGCACACGCTACTTCAACACCGGCAGGTGATTCAAGTGAAGCAAAAGCTATTTATGAAGTTTTTGGCGCAAGTAATCCATTGGTTAGCTCAACTAAATCAATGACCGGGCACGAATGTTGGATGGCCGGGGCAAGTGAAATTGTTTATTCTATGCTGATGATGAAAAATTCATTTGTTGCGCCAAATATCAATTTCGAAACCCCGGATGAAGATTCGGCTAAGCTGAACATCGCAAAAAAAACAATTGAAAAAGAAATAAATGTATTTTTGTCCAACTCCTTTGGTTTTGGAGGAACAAACTCATCCCTAATAATTAAAAAACTAATTTAAACCTACGTCGTAATGCAAAATGAAGAGATTATTGAAAAGATAAATAGCTTTTTGGCCGAAGAATTTGAAATTGATGCTGATAAAATGCTGCCGGATGCTAATCTGAAGGAGACGCTGGATCTTGACAGTTTGGATTATATTGATCTTGTTGTAGTAATCGAAAGCAACTTCCCGTTTAAAGTAAAACCAGAGGATTTTATCAATATTGTCACCTTCCAGGATTTTTATGATTATGTAATAACCAGCAGTCAAAAAGAACTGGTATAATGTCATCCTGGCAAGGTAAATCAAAAGGCAAGCCTTTAGGTTATAGAATCTTTGTTTTTGTTTTAAAGGTAGGCGGTATTTTACCCGCATACCTTTTACTTTGTTTTGTTACTTTATACTATCTGTTGTTTTCGTATAAATCTACAAGAAGCACATTCAATTACTTTCATAAAAAGCATAATTATGGTGTCATAAAGTCGCTTTATAAAGTATATATAAATTATAATCTGCTTGGGCAAAGCCTTATTGATAAGGTTGTTGTAATGTCGGGCTTTCCTAATAAGTTTACCTTTAATCTTGATGGCATTGATAACTTACATCGCATAGCCGCATTAAAAAAAGGCGGATTGCTGTTAACATCCCATATTGGCAATTGGGAAGCGGCCACTCATTTATTGAATGAGATAGATGCCCGCATCAATATTGTGACTTTTGATGGCGAAGATGAGGGCATAAAGGAATATATGGAATCGGTGATCGGTAAAAGCAGCATAAACTTCATTGTTATTAAGGATGATATGTCGCATATTTTCAAAATAAGCGAGGCTTTTTTAAATGACGAACTGGTGTGTATGCCAGCCGATAGGTTTTTGGAAGGCAATAAAACCATCACTATGAGATTTTTAGGTGCAGATGCTCGGTTTCCGTTGGGCCCGTTTATGTTAGCCGCTAAATTCCACGTGCCTGTTTCATTTGTATACGGTATGAAAGAAAGTACTTTCCATTACCATTTTTTTGCGAGTAAAGTAAAGGAATATCCTGATTTGGAACAAGACGCTGTAGTGCAACAAATGATGACGGATTTTGTGGAAGACATGGAGGTAAAAGTGAAAAAATATCCCGAACAATGGTATAACTATTATGATTTCTGGCAATAAGCAAAATGACCATAGCACAAGATAATATCACTACGCTAATCCCGCAAAGACCACCATTTGTGATGATAGATCAATTAATTAGCTGTAATGAAACCGGTTCAGATACTTCATTTTTGATTAAGGCAGACAACATACTTGTTGAGTATGGCGAATTAAGTGAAGCAGGCATCACAGAAAATATTGCACAAACAGCAGCTGCCGGTTTAGGGTATATGACCCTCAAAAATAACGCGCCAATTGTAATTGGCTATATAGCGGCTATTAAAAACCTCGAAATTTTCTCACAGCCAAAAATTGGTGATGTAATCGCAACCAATGTTACTATTACTAACCAGGTTTTTGATGTAACCATCATAACCGGTACAGTTAACTGTGATAACCAAGTGCTTGCTAAATGCGAAATGAAAATATATCTTACAAAATAAACAATAAACAAACCTTAATTCAATCATGAAATCTGTCACAAAAATTAAATGTATTTTAGTCTTACTTTTTATATCGATAAGTACGCAATCAGTTCTGGCACAAACAAAAGCGGCTATTTTCGACAAAAATGTTCCGATAACCTGGCTTGGTGTTGATTATTCCCTTTCAACATTTATAGGGACTCCCTCTTATTCAACTTTTGCGTTTAGCGCCTGGAGCGGTGTTAAAAAAACTGGTGATGGCGTAATTTCAAAAGACGAATTCAGAGATTCGTTTCTTGTTCAATGGAACCAGTTATTTATTGATGAACAAAAAAAATATAATGTAACCAAAGCAACGGGGCACTCAACAGTAAATCTTGCTATTGATGTATGTATTAATGCAAACAAGAAACTTACCAAAAAAGAATTTTTTTCAAATGACCCAAGTGTTTTTCATACAAAAACCGAAGCTGATATAACAAATGCGGTTAAAAATTACGACTTTCAAAAAACAGAGGGGCTAGGCATGATGTTTTTTGTTGAAGGCATGGAAAGTGGAACGGGGCAAGAAGGTATATGGGTAACTTTTGTAGATATAAAATCGAAAACTGTTTTGGCCACCCGATATGAATCGTCAAAAGGACAAGGCTCGGGCTTCAGAAACTATTGGGCCAAACCAATGTACGTTGCTTTAAAAGAGATGGACTTAAAAAAATGGGAATAATAATAGTTTAGATAGATCAGGCCTTATGTTTAATTAAACTTTCCAGAATATTTGATAAATGAGGATTTATCTGCAGAGTTTATCTCTGCAGATAAACTTTACCAGTTATTTATAAACAAACAACAAATAAGTTAAAATCATGAAACCCATTACAAAATTCAAATTGCTTTTAGCCTTGCTTCTTATCACTGTAAGTTCAAAATCGCTTTTTGCACAGTCAAAAGCTGATGTTTTTGATGAAAAAGTTCCGGTAACCTGGTTAGGAGTTGATTATTCGCAAACTAAGTTTATAGGTTCTGCAATATCTAACAACGTTGCCATGTCAAATGATGAATTCAGGGATATGTATACCAGCTCATGGAACTATCTTTTCATCAATGAACAAAAAAAATATGATGTTGCTAAAGCTATCCATCGCCAATCAGTAAAATATGCTATTGATGTAGCACTGACCGCCAATAAGAACCTTACCAAAAAAGATTTCTTTTCTAATAACCCGAACGACTTTCATTTATTGAAAGAAGCTGATATAGCCAACGTAGTAAAAAACTACGATTTTCAAAAAGCCGACGGCATAGGCCTAATATTTTTTGTTGAAGGCATGAGCAAAGGAATGGAATCAATAGGTGTGTGGGTAACTTTTGTTGACATTAAATCAAAAACAGTATTATACACTAACTACGTAACCGGTAAGCCAGGTGGCTTTGGATTTAGGAATTATTACGCCAAACCATTATATACCACGTTAAAAGACATGGAAGACAATTTTAAACAATGGAGCAAAAACTAATTGTTTCTGTAGGATACTTTTACTATTTTCAGAATACTTGAAAAAGCAATTAATAAATACAATTGAGCAAGATATACGCTTTAGTGATGTAGATTCACTAGGTATTGTATGGCATGGTCATTATGTGCAATATTTCGAAGATGGGCGCGAAGCCTTCGGCAAACAATATAACCTGCGTTATCTTGATTTTTATACGCAAGGCTATGTAGTGCCAATTGTAAATATCCAGTGCGATTATAAACAGGTTTTACGTTATGGTGATAGTATAATCATAGAAACCACTTATATGCCTTGCGAGCCTGCCAAAATAAATTTTAAATACCGCTTATTAAATGCCGCAACAGGTGAACTGGTTGTAACCGGCTCAACCACACAGGTATTTTTAAGTAAAGATGGTTTTACCCTTCAGTTAACCAATCCGGATTTTTTTAAGGATTGGAAGGAAATACAAGGGCTAAGATAATACTAAAGCCGATAATTTAAACCCCATTAAATACACTAATGAGTATAGAAAAAGTAGATGTTTTGGTAATTGGCGCAGGCCCGGCGGGTACTGTAGCGGCCTCAATAGTTAATAAAGCTGGGTTTAAAGTTAAAATTATCGAGAAGCAAAAATTCCCAAGATTTGTTATTGGCGAAAGTTTGCTGCCGCGTTGCATGGAAGCACTTACTGAGGCTGGTTTTGTTGACGCGCTGAAAGAAAAAGGATTCCAGGAAAAATCAGGCGCCAAGTTTGTAAAAGACGGAAGAATTTGCGACTACTTTTTCGCCGATCAGTTTACTGCCGGATGGAACTGGACATGGCAGGTACCCCGTGCAGAATTTGATAAAACCCTTGCCGATACTGTTGAACAAATGGGCGTACCCATTTGTTATGAAACCGCCGTAACAGCAATCACTTTTAACGGATCAGATTCAGTAACTATGGTTGAAGACCTCAATGGTAATAAAACTGAAATTGAGGCCCGGTTTATAATTGATGGCAGCGGTTATGGTCGGGTAATTCCACGCTTGTTTAACCTTGATAAACCATCAAATTTAGCTCCGCGCAAAGCGTTATTCGTACATACAGTTGACTTAAACCGCTCAATGGACGAAGAGCCCGACCGCATTACAATAATAGTACACAAGCCCGGAGTTTGGATTTGGGTAATTCCGTTTTCAAGTGGGGTTACTTCAGTTGGTTTTGTGGGTGATCCCGATTTTTTTAAGAAGTATGAGGGCGACAATGAAAAAGTATTGCGCGAACTGATTGCCAGCCAACCTTATTTAGCCGACAGATTGAAAGATGTTGATTTTGTGTTCGATCCCAGAATTTTGGAATCGTGGTCAACAACAACCGAACAATTTTATGGCGATGGATTTGTATTAACCGGCAATGTTACCGAATTTTTAGATCCTATATTTTCATCAGGTGTTACCTTAGCAACCGTATCAAGCCAAAAGGCAGCAAATTTGGTTATACGTAAACTGAAGGGAGAAAATGTAGATTGGGAACAGGAATATACAAAATACCTGCTGCAAGGTGTAAATACTTTCCGCTCCTATGTAATGGCCTGGTATGAAGGTACGCTTGATACCATATTTTTCGCCAAAAAACAGAATTATGAAGTCAAAAAAATGATCTGTTCTGTTTTGGCAGGTTATGTATGGGATATGGAGAATCCTTTTGTGAAAAACCATAATGTTGCGTTGCGAAAATTAGCCCGTACCATCGAATTAGAGATGCTGGCTGATGAAGAAATATAGATTAAATTTGGTAGAGACATGGATAAATTAATAGCCGATTTGAAAGAGCAGATCGCTGTTCAGCTAAAACTTAAGAATATTAAACCTGAGGATATTGGCGATGATGAACCGCTATTTGGAGCTGGTTTGGGCCTCGACTCTTTAGATGTATTGGAGCTTATTGTATTACTAAAACAGAAATATAAACTTAGGGTCACTAATCCCGAAGACGGGTTAAAAGTTTTTCGGTCGATAAGAGCAATGGCCGAATTTATAACCGCTAACAGGCCACAAAATACTTAAAATGAATAATGCGGTTTTTGTAGCGGGTCTGGGGGTAATATCGGGCATTGGCAATAATGTAGCTGAGTGCCTGGATGCGTTGGAGAAAGGCAAAGCGGGCATTGATAAAATCAACTATCTAAGAACTAAACACCGCGATTTATTACCCGCTGCGGAAGTTAAACTAAGTAATGATGAGTTGTCGGTAATTTCAGGCTTTGGGCCTTCAGCAAGCCGTACAGCTATGTTAAGCATGATATCGGCTCGTGAAGCTTGGGATAATTCAGGTGTTAGAGATCTTCCTGTTTTACGTACAGGTTTTGTTTCGGCATCAACGGCGGGTGGCATTGATAAAACCGAAGATTTTATCACCAAGTTTTTAGGTGATAAAAGCAAAGGGAAGCTTCGAGACGTAATTAATCACGAATGCGGTAGTATTACTGCAATGGTAGCCGAAAAATTAGGGATTAAACATCACATTAGCACCATTAGCACCGCGTGTTCATCATCGGCTAACGCTATTATGTATGGTGCACGGTTAATAAAACACAATAATCTTGATGTTGTAATTGCAGGCGGCACAGATGCCCTTACCAGGTTTACGCTTAATGGTTTTAATACCCTTTTGGTGCTTGATGAACAATACTGCAAGCCATTTGATGAAAACCGCAAAGGACTCAACCTGGGCGAAGGTGCAGGATATATAGTATTGGTGTCGCAACGTGTGGCATCACTATTAAAGCAGAAGCCTTATTGCACCCTCGCTGGCTATTTTAACGCGAATGATGCCTATCACCAAACCTCAACATCATCTAACGGTGACGGGCCTTATATGGCCATGGCAGGTGCACTTGCAATGAGCGGACTACAGCCGATGGACATTGATTATATCAATCTCCATGGGACTGGCACCCAAAACAATGATAGTTCAGAAGGGGCGGCTATACAACGGCTGTTTCATCCGCATTATCCTAAAATGAGTTCTACAAAATCGTTTACTGGTCATACCCTCGGTGCCAGCGCCGGGATTGAGGCGGTATTTTCTGCATTGGCAATACAACAAGGTATTGTTTACCCTAATTTGCGTTTGCAAAAGCCAATGGCGGCATTTCCATTTGCCCCTGAAACATCATTTTCAACTCAGCCAGAACTTAAGCATGTGTTGTCAAATTCTGTTGGCTTTGGCGGCAATTGTTCATCTCTTATTTTCTCAAAATTATAAAAGATGAAAACGTATATCAGGTCAGCAGTAACCATATCGCCACAAAAAACATTTGACGCTCATGTTTTTTTAAACGAAATTGTTGAGTATGATGAAAACCTCCTGACATGCATCGAACCCGATTATAGTGGCACGATTGATCCGAAATTGATCCGGAGAATGAGCCGCATTATAAAAATGAGTGTGGCAAGTGCGTTGGCTTGTTTGAAAAATGCTGGCATAACTAATCCGGACGCAATAATTACAGGTACAGCTTATGGCTGTCTTGAAGATACAGGCATTTTTTTAACTAATATGGTACAGGAGGATGAAGAACCGGTTACACCCGTTGCTTTTGTACAATCAACTCACAACACCATAGGCGCACAGATAGCGTTATTAATTAAATGTACCCATTACAACAATACTTTTGTTAGCGGCGGCGCATCCTTCGAAAACGCATTGGTAGATGCCATGATGGTGTTAGCAGAAAATAATACCGCTAATGTATTAGTAGGCGGTATGGATGAAATAACAGACATGAGCCATGTCGTATTAAGCAGGTTTGGTTTGTATAAACGTCAGCCTGTTTCAAACTTAAATTTGTTTAATACAAACTTAAAGGGGACGGTAAATGGCGAGGGTGCAGCTTTTTTTTTACTTGCAAATAATTCTTTCCCAAACAATCTGGCTTGCATTGATGCGGTTGCCACCTTTTATAAACCCGGAAATATCGGGGAAATTCAACTGCATATCAACTCGTTTTTAGCATCCCAGCATATAAATTGTAATGATATTGATCTGCTGATAATCGGTAATAACGGAGATGAAACAAACGACAAAATCTATACACAGGTACAACAACTGGTGTTTAATGGAATACCTTCAATCAATTATAAACATCTCTGTGGTGAGTACCCAACTTCTACAGCTTTTGCTACATGGTTAGGCGCAAACATTATTAAAAATAATAATATTCCTGCTGTATTAGATTATCAGAGGATATCAAAAAATAAAATAAATAAGCTCCTGATCTACAATCATTACCAAAATATTTATCATTCCCTAATTTTAATGTCGTCATGCTAAATTTCAGGAATATGAATATAGTTTTTATCAGCCTGCTACTGTTAAGCGCGGCTGCTGAAATAGTATACAGCATTCCGTTTTATGTTTATATAATTTTGGCAGTATTGTATTCATCGCTGTTATTTTATGGTTGTTATTATGTAGGGTCAAACTATTTTATCCCCATTGTTTGTTCGGCAAAAACCGATAAAAAGGTAGTTGCGCTTAGTTTTGATGATGGCCCAATTGCCGAAAATACGTTGCAAATACTGAAGTTATTAAAGGATAGCAATGCCGAGGCTGCATTCTTCTTCATCGGCAGCCGTATAGCTGAGAACAAAGCCATACTTAAGCAAGCTTATGACGAAGGGCACCTTATTGGCAATCATACTTTTTCTCATCATTTTTGGTTCGATATGTTTTCTGCGAAAACCATGCTCGCCGATATGCGCATGATGGATAAGGCAATGAATAACGTAATTGGTAAAACATCTAAGTTGTTTAGGCCGCCTTATGGAGTTACTAATCCTAATCTTAAAAAAGCGATTATTCACGGCAATTACATACCTGTTGGCTGGAGCATACGCTCAATGGACACCGTAATAAAGGACGAAAAGAAACTTTTAAATAAAGTTGTCAGCAAAATAAAGCCTGGGGCTGTTTTTTTATTTCATGATAGCAGTAATGCCACTGTAGCTATGCTGCCAGCCTTAATAAATCATATCCGGGCAAACGGATACGAGATAATAAGGCTCGATAAAATGTTAAATTTGCAAGCTTATGCGTAAAATAATTTTAGTACTCTTCGTATTGATCTCTGGGCTTACCGCTAAAGCTCAGCTTGTAGGATATACCACCGTTGCCGATCTGCCTAAATTTAAAGAACAGTTTACGGTGATTGCCAAAAAAACCGAAACCATAAAAAGTGATTTTACACAGGAAAAAAACCTGAGTATGCTTTCAGAGAAAATTGTTTCCAAAGGAAAGTTTTGGTTTAAAAAAGATAATCTGCTTCGTATGGAATATACTAATCCGTATGAATACCTAATGATCCTGAATAAAGACAATATGTACATTAAGGATGGGCAAAAAGAAAACAAAGTTTCAACTAAATCCAATAAGTTATTCCAGCAGATCAATAAGATAACCATTGATTGTGTGCAGGGGGCTGTTTTCAGTAATCCTGATTTTGTAACCAAAGTATATGAAAATAAAAGCACTTACCTGGTCGAATTGTCTCCCGTTGGCAAGGCGTTAAAAGAGTTTTTTAAAACCATTAATGTTATTATCAATAAAAGTGATTACGAGGTAACGACAATAGAAATGATGGAGAATTCCGGCGATAACACCATCATTCGTTTTACAAATAGAGAAATAAACACCATTATTCCCGATGCGATATTTGCTATTAAGTAGCTGCTTATTTATACTGGCAGGCTGCTCCTCCGTTTACAGAAATCTGCAGCCGGTTGCGGGCGATATAAACTATATACAAAAGTTTAAACCTGATTTTAAAAACGCACTTTATAAAGCCGAGATTGATGTGGTAGGCCACCATTTAAGCGGACTATTGCTGATAAAAACATTGCCTGACAGCAGTGTAAGGATGGTGTTCTCTAACGAAATAGGATTTAAATTTTTCGATTTTGAGTTTAGGCCAAATGGAGGCTTTAAGGTATTTTATGTAGTTGAGCAAATGAATAAAAAGCCAGTTATGAAAACATTGAAAAAAGATTTCGAGCTAATATTACTCCCTGAAAATGACATCCAAACAGCGTATTTACGTAAGGACGATCATAGCTTGTATTACATTTTTCCTAAGCAAAAAGGATCATTTTGTTATATTACCGATTTAAACGGTGCCGAAATGAAGGTAATGGAAATTTCATCTCCCCATAAACCAATAGTACATGCCATTATGAAAAACTATACTAATGGTGTACCTGATACAATTGGTATAACACACACAAATTTTAACTTTACCATAGGTTTAAAAAAGATAGAAAGATAATGCTGTAACACCATCACCTTTTTACCTTTAAGTGAAACAAAATTACGCTTGTAATCAGTTCCATACAAGATATTCATTTACTTAATTCGTTTATTATCAAATAAATAAGCTGATTTGGTAAGTAAGAATTCTTTAAAACTTACTCACCGAATTGCACGCTTTTTATTGCGAATTGATGGATAATATTGCCAATTGACAAAAAAAGAAAAGTCTGCAATTATTTAATCTTCAGAATTTTAGTTGTTTTTTAATACTGAGTTCGGTGGGAGGCATGATTAGGCTTGGCGGTACCGGGTTGTCTTGATACTTAGGATAATCGCAGTTAAAAATCAATAAATTAATATGGTCAATGTGTTCCGGAGTTAACTTTATTGTTATTTCGGAACGACGTGGTCAATGGTCTCGTAATATCCAGCAACGGTCATCCAAATTATAGCTAGCCATTCCTCTGAAGGTTGGTATCCATATATTTCGTTTAATTTCACAATTTGACGACAGTATTTTTTTTGCATAAACCTAGTAAATAGCCAGAGAATTTTGTGGTCATTTTTGAACGCTGAATGATAGCCTGAAATAATAGGCAGGTTATAAAACTATTTTATCCTGCTTTTTTTTATTTATTTAATAGGTAAAGGTAGCGTTAGCTAGGATGTTTATTTGAAAATTGGTCATATAGCATCGAATAATGTGGGCTGATTTTTTGCCGATTTTTTAAAAGACTGATCAAATACGCGTTTTTTTAACCTGTCGATTTTTTGTTTAGCATAAATTCTTATCGACTCAAACCACTATTTGGGTAAATTTAGTATGGTTTTTTTTGCTATGATTACCTTTTTAATAGACTGTTGTTTAGTTGTTTATTAGAGGTTTTGATTAAATAACCAGGTGGTTTTTGAACTACCTGGGGTTGGTTTTTAATGCTTTTAAATAAAATTTATTTTTATTTTTATTTATCAAAAGTAATCCTACATTTGCAACCCCAATCAGGGATAGCATAATTGCTAAACAACAATGATTAGTCAACCATCGCAATGATGGGGAAATATAAAAAGCCAAACCGTGAGGAAAGGCGAAAAGTTCTTTGTTTTAAGGTATAACATATAACGTAGCGGGAAGATAATTTAATTATTTTCGAATCAAACGAATTGATGAAACCCGCGGATACTGTATAAAGAATAATTTATATACAGATTCTATTATTAATAATAGGGTCAGTGAGATAACAAAACATTTTACAAT